>ERZ761609.25-NODE-25-length-232887-cov-94.605097_pt1 | contig 232887 bp, 222 predicted proteins | sample MGYA00511163_ERZ761609 | MGnify/ENA primary metagenome ERZ761609 (study PRJEB28899, sample SAMN02445070) | bioreactor sludge metagenome | biome: EBPR sludge | place: Australia: Brisbane, Thorneside Wastewater Treatment Plant | collected 2011-12-16 ... | reverse complement strand
GGGGGGTTCGGGAGTTTCGGGGGGTTGGGCGGCGTCGGTTGAGGCTCAGCGTCCGGTTGATGCGGATCGGGGGGTTAGGTCGGAGGGGATCGATCCAGGACCGGCTGAGAGCGTGGGTTCACAAGGCGAGGTCGGGGCGCCCGCGGGGGCGCCCGCGCGGGGATACGACTCGCTGCTCGACGGCCTTCGGATCATCGGGCAGCTCGATCAGACGTTCATTTTGGCGGAGAACTCGCAAGGTCTCTTGATCATCGACCAGCATGTCGCGCACGAGCGAATCTTGTACGAGCGAATTCGGGCCTCTCGGGGGGCGCTGGGGCTTGCGGTTCAGCCGCTCTTGACCCCCGAAACCGTGCATGTTTCCAAGCTCCAGGCGGCGGTTTTGCGAGAAAAGCTCGACGAGTTGCGAGCGATCGGCTTTGAGCTGGAGCCGTTTGGCGGAGAGAGTTTCTTGGTCCGCTCGGTGCCCGCCGATCTGAGGAGCAAGAAGCCGATGCGGGTGCTTCGGGATCTGATCGACGAACTCACCGAAAACCCGGTTTCGGGGTCGTTGACCGCCACCCGAGAGGAGGTCTGGATTTTGGCCTCCTGTAAGATGGCGATCAAGGCGGGCGACCCGCTGAGCCTGCCGGAGATGGAGAAGCTCCTTCTCGATCTGGCGGAGACCGAAAATCCGTATCTTTGTCCGCATGGCCGTCCGATCACCATCGTCATGGACCGCGACGCGCTGATGCGCAAGTTCAAGCGGGGCTAAGCGATGCGGGTCCTTGGCATCGATCCGGGACTGGAGCGCCTCGGCTGGGGCGTCATCGACAAGACAGGATCGAAGCTGACGCCGGTGGCCTTCGGCGTTCTGCAGACCCCGCGCGTCGAGCTCCCTTCGCGCCTTCGCCTCATCGAAGAGTCGTTGCAGGAGCTCATGGGCGCCCACCAGCCCGATTGCGTTGCGACTGAGCGATTGCTCTTTAGCGTCAACAAAACCACGGCGATGGATGTTGCCAAAGCGCTGGGAGTGGTCTTGTTGGTCACCGCGAGGACCCATTTGCCGTGGCGAGAATACAGTCCGCCGGAGGTGAAGCGGGCGGTCGTCGGCAATGGAGCCGCCGACAAGAAGCAAGTGCAGTTCATGGTGACCAAACTTTTGGGCCTGGAAAAGCCTCCGCGACCCGACGACGTCGCCGACGCGTTGGCGATCGCGATCTGCCATTCGATGCAGCTGCCAGCTGTGGTGAGTGGATGACGGGGGTCAGGGGTCCAGGGTCCAGAGACTGAGGACTCAAGATTCCGAAACTCTTAGAATGGGTCAGCATCTGAGTTCCCGTCTTCGGGTTTGGCACGCGAAACTTCATCCCCCCCTCATTCCGCCCCTTCATTCCGCGAGGCGGCATCACGGGGCAGGAGGATTCCGCTCGCAAGTTCGGGGGGCCTGGTGCTCTTGACCCAAGTCTGCGTCATCTCACCAAGGGCAGGAGCTGGTCGTCGATCTGAATCTGCGGAGATTGTCGCAAAAGTTCATGCAGAAACGCAGATCGGTCCTTGGGTTCGATGTCGACGTGTTTTCCCGAACGGAGGTGCAACCGAAGGCAAGCGATCGACCATTTGGGGCTGGCGGTCTGGCTCGAATCCGAAGAGACTGAGACGATGTCTGAAAGGTCAACCCGAACCACATAGAGCCCACAGCGGCAAACGAGCTTGTCCCCTTTGAACGTATAGTGGCAGGGCAAAGTGCAGAGGCTGAAAAGGAGAAAGATTCCTCCGATGACACCCACTCCAATCCAGCCCAACCGTAGGTAGAAGCCCGCCGCCGCGATCACGAACATTCCGCCGAATTTGAGAAAGACGGCGGGATCGAACCGGCATGCGAATTTCATGACACTATTATGACGGACAAGTTCGCTTTACGAGAGATCTCACGTTCAGAACCTGGAAAAAAGGGCGAGGTGTTTCCTGAAGCAGTCGCCGGAGGCAAGCCAGGGTTCGAGTCAAAGCCAGCCCCGCTCCTCAGACGATGTCCAAGATGTTGCCTACGACCTCACCGGGTCCCAGCGGATCAGTTCAGCCAGCGAATCTAATTATTCTTGGCCTTCAAACTCGAAGCTCCGCTGCGGTGGGGCGAAGTTCTGATCCCAGAGGAATCGAAACTGGACCGAGCCATCGAGGTAGAACATATTGGCCTTTTCTCCGTGGAAGGTCATCCCGGTTCGATGATTTGGCATCTTTTCGGCATTTGGTTTCAGCCACATGACGTCCCCCAGATAAAGTTCTCGCGAAGGCTCCGTGAGTTGAGTGATGTTGACGCGAAAGAAGCCGTCTTCTTTGCGTTTTAGAGCTTCGTAATAGAACTTGATCGTCGTGCGGTACGTCGTCAGCATTCCGGTGATCGACCCCGGCAGTTCGATGGGCGAAAGGGTGTTTCTTTGGGCAGGCGTTTTCGCACTGGCGCAAAAGAAGATTTCGCGAGATTTGGCATAGGCGTTGGTCGCGCGGTGCCAGCCCACCGGGTCCCCCGCTCGCATCCATCCGTGCTTCTTCGAGAACGTGTCGTGCGGAAGGTGTTTTTCGATGAAATTCATTCGAGGAAAGAGCATCTGGTCGTTCTCGGTCGCATATTGCAAGGTGGCCATCCCCAGCTGTTTGAGATTGGAATGGCAACCGGCGACCTCACTTCTTTCCCTCGCGGCCCGCATCACGGGAAACGCAATGGCGAGCAAGACAGCCAGGATCGAAATGACGACCAAGAATTGGATGAGCGAAAGACCGGACCTGTGACTATGGTTCACCATGTGGTTTGCAGACTCTGAGAAAGAAACTGCGAGTTGAGTTGGATACTCGTGACCATTATTGCATTGTCCGTTACGGATTTCCAGGTTGTCGCATGTCCTCAAAAACTACTCTACCATCGAGCATGAAGTGGTTCATAAACTCACCATGAAAGGACGTGGTCAGATTCGATCCTCGAGGCAGCTTCTCGTGATTCGAGCGGAGCCAATTCACTTCACCTAGGTAGCGAGCTTTGCTGGGTTCTGGAAGACTAGACAAAGGCACATTGCTGAGAAAGTCAAGGATGCCCGTGAGGCTTACACTGATCGAAATCGTTGTTCGATAAGTAGTGAGTAGAGGAGTGCCTGAAACATCCGGCTCGATGGGGCTTAATTTGGATTTCAACTGAGGTGACTTTGCGCTCGCACAGAAGAAAATATCACTGGATTTCACATAAGCCAGCACGGACGCGTGCCAGCCAGCAGGATCACCGGCTCGAAGCCACTTTCCCTGGTTGTTCTTGCGATCGAAGCGAATGCCACGGTGTTCAAAGTTGACGCGAGGGAACAAGCGGGAATCATTCATATCTGCATATTGAAGACAAGCAAGTCCAATCTGCTTGATTCGGCTGGCACACGAACTGACTTCGGATTTGCGCGCGACGCTCTTGAGGACCGGAAAAGTGATCGCTAAGATGACGCCAATTATGGCGACTACGACAACGACTTGAATCAAGCTAAGTCCAGAGGTACGTATCTCTTTGTGAAAACGCATGAGCATGCTATCGAGGCAAATCACTGCTTCGGATGTCCCGCCTCATGTCCTTAAACACGACTCGTCCATCCAGAAAGAAGTAGTTCATTTCTTCTCCATGATATGAGATCGTCGGATTGTCCGTCTTCGACAACCTTTTATAGTTCGGCTTCAGCCAGTTCACCTCCGCTAAGTATAACTCAGTGGAGGGCCGCTCAATCGACGAGAGTGGCGTGAGGCTCAGGAAGTCCATCATGGACCTTCGTTGGCTCGTTAACCACATGACAGTGCGGTAGGTCGTGAGCATCGGTGTGACTGAGCCGGGTTGCTCGATCGGATTCAGGCGAGCTCGCTGTTCGGTTGTTTTGGCCGATGGACAAAAGAAGAGTTGATTTGACTTGACAAACGCACTTGTTTCTCGATGCCATCCGACAGGATCTCCTGCTCGGATCCACCTGCCGTCGCTGTCCATGCGGTCGACTTGAAATCCGAAGTGGACAAAATTATACCGAGGAAACAACCGTGAGTCATTTGCATCAGCATATTGCAAACTAGCCAAACCGAGTTGCTTGATCTGCGACAGACAAGATGTCTGCTCTGACTTTCGCTTCATGGCTCGCAACATTGGAAAAGTTATTGCCAATACGAGCCCCAAGATTGCGATAGCAATCATCACTTCGGTAAGCGTGAGCCCGGCATGAAGAGATCGACCTAGTCTTCGTTGCATGCTCGGACGTCCCAATTTTGAATCATATCAGGGAAAGTTCCGCATCCAGGAGTCAGGAAAACGTGTTGAGAGCATCTCTTATCTCGGCAGTCTGGATTAGGATCAGTTCGACACCGTCTTCCGACATCCGTGAGCCAAGTTGACCCTGCACCAATGGGGACGCAAATCATATCTCCACAAGCAAAAGTATTCGACACGCAGTTGCTACTTGACCTCATCGAACAAGGTCGACTTGAATTGGGGGAGGAACCGGCGCTCCATAAATCCAAGTGGGTCGCGAAAAAACTGGTCATAGCCGTGCTCAGCGAGCAAAAGGCAACGATCTTGGCCGTAAGTAGTGTCATGGTTTTCTCCCTCACTCTCTAGAAGTGATCACACTCACTTTACAACAAAATCTCGACGCGTCCTAAAAAAATCACCGGGGGGGGGTAAATCAAGTATTTTTACTGGGCTGACGCCGATTCCTCCCGTGAGGCCCAAGGTCAGGCATGACCGGACGTCCTCGGCGGTTTGGCGCAATTTCGCCTCAAGCTTCGATCCGAGCAGCAAGCCTCCGGCAGCCGACAATGGGTCGTGAACCGGCGACCGTGCGATCGATCGGCAGGCAGAGACTTTTCGCAAGGCGGTGTTCCCGGCGTTCCAAGCAACACGAAGTTGACCGCCGGTTGTAGGGAACTGTCGACAAAGGGGTAGAGTCACTTGTATGATGTGGCGCATTGCGATCATCTGCTTGTGTTGTCTCGCCGGACTGACGGGCTGCCAGTCCGATCGGACCGTGGTCGTTCAACCCAGTTCAGATCGCGGTGGGCAGGGTTTGGTCCTGACCGGGACGGCGACGGTCCGGGTCAAGCCCACCCTGGTCGTGTTGCGACTCGGGGTCAGTTTTACGGACGCAAGTCCGGCCGTCGCTAAGTCTCAAGCCGAAGAGGCGATCGGCAAGGTCGTGGCGGCGGTGCGATCGAAAGGGGTGAGCGCCTCGGATGTCCAGACGACGTCGTTCAACCTCATGTGGAACGAACCCCGAACCCGCATCCACGGCGGCTGGCGATGTGCAACCAGTCTGGAGATCCGGGTCAAAAATGTCGATCGCGCCGGAGCTGTGCTGGAGGCCGCGATGTCGGCGGGGGCCAATCAGGTCACCAGCGTCGAATACACCGTCGAAGAGCTGCAGAAAGTCCGGGCTCAAGCGCGAGACGAGGCCACCAAAACTGTGAAGGCGAAAGCCGATCAATACGCCCGTAACTTCGGCCTGAAATTGGGCGCACCGACGCACATCACCGAAAGTGTGCCGATGGGTTGGTCGTATGCCTCGAACTCCTTGTCGCAAACGATGATGGAATCCCGAATGGACGCATCGGATCGAAGCCCCGACAAAATTTTGAGTTCAGGCTCGGTAGCGGTGACGCTGACGGTTCATGTGACCTACGCCTTGCCCCAATAAGCCTCAAGTTTCGACGTCTCGAAAATCGGTCGAACGGCTTCACATCGTTCCTGACCCGCTTCAAGATCGGGGGACGAGAGAGGGGCGCCAGAGACAGTGTCGTTCTGGAGCCCGGCGCACGGACTTTGCGAAACACTCCGCCGAAGAACCGCTGGTCGACGGGCTCTTCGCCCTCAAATGGGTGCCGAGAGAAGGATCCAGGCACCCAGGATGGGTCTCTCCTTTCAAGAGCCTGGATGCCTGAGGAGAACTTTATCTCACCACGTCGCCGGTCGGGGCGGATTCGGGCCTAAAGGCTCAGATGCGTCATACTAGGTTCATGAACACGCTCGAAGGACGCATGGACGCTTCCGGTCAGCATGTCGTGGTCGTGGTTTCGCGCTGGAACGAACTGATCACCAAAGAGCTCGTCGAAGGGGCGCTGGAGACGCTTCGACAATGTGGCGACCCTGAGGTGTCCCTGATCAAGGTCCCCGGAACCTGGGAGATCCCGGTGGCTGTGCAGAGCGCCTTGGAGCACCTGCGCCCGAATGCGGTGGTCGCGCTCGGGTGCATTCTCCAAGGCCAAACGACGCATGCCCAGTTGCTGGCCGGCGACGTCAGCGGCGCGCTGATGAATCTGCAAGTGGCTCACGGGGTGCCGATTGCTTGGGGCATCTTGACCCCCGACACGGCCGAGCAAGGTCTCGACCGGGCCGGACTCAAGCACGGCAATAAGGGCCGCGAGGCGGCAACGGCGGCGGTCGAAATGCTCAGCCTATTGAATCAGCTGGCCGATTCAGCCTCGGAGTGAGCGAGCCCCTCTCCGCGTGGGCCTACACCGTCGTCTTCGGGGCGGGGGTGTTGTCGTCGGCGATGAATGCAGTCGCCGGAGGCGGGTCGCTGATCTCATTTCCGATCCTCGTGGGCCTGGGGGTCCCGCCGGTGGTTGCCAATGCGACGAATGCGGTGGCTCAGGTCCCGGGCCAAGCCGCTTCTGCGTTCGGTTTTTGGAATCTCCTCCCAGCGACTCGGGGCCTCTTTCTGCCGCTCCTGATTCCCACGGTGGCGGGGAGTTTTTTAGGTGGATGGCTGCTGACCCGGACCGATCCAACCTGGTTTGATCATCTTGTGCCGTTGCTGATCTTGGTGGCGTCTCTCTTGCTCCTCTTTCAGCCGCAGATCAAGCAATGGAGCCAAAAGAGGCGGCCAGGCTCGGGTCTGCGCCGGGGAACTTCGGCTCTCTTGCAAGGCCTCATCAGCCTGTATGGTGGCTATTTTGGGGCAGGCATGGGGATCATGATGTTGGCACTGCTGGGGCTCATGATGGAGGCCAATTTGCACGAACTGAACGCGGTCAAGAACTGGCTCGGCCTTCTGATCAACTTGGTGGCAGGTGTCCTTTTTGTCTCCAGTGGCTTGGTCGGGTTTTCGGTCGGATTGGTCTTGACGGCGGGTTGCATTCTGGGCGGATTTGTGGCCGCCCGATTCTCGCAGCGTCTGAACCCGGATCGGCTCCGCCGAGCGGTGGTCGTCCTGGGGTTTGCGCTGACGGTGGGCTACTTTGTCCAAAACGTCCTCAGGTGGAGTGCCTGATGCGGTGGGGCGTCGTGATTGCGGCGGGTGGCAGCGCTCCCCCTGATCTTGCGGCTCGGCTCGGCGTGCCCAACAAGGCCCTGGCCCCGATCCTCGGCAAAACTAGCCTCGAATGGATTCTCCATGAGCTGGGATCGTGGCCCGTCGAGCGGAGGGTGGTGGTGGGGCCAGAATCACTCCGCCGACTCGTCGGTTCATGGGAATGGGTTGCGGAGTCGGGTTCGGCGATCGACAACGTCCTCGCCGGGGTGGAGGCGTTGGGGCCGCAGGTGGAGGCGGTCTTGATGCTTCCGAGCGATGCGCCCTTGCTGACTCGGTCCGGCACGGAGCACTTTGTGCAATCGGTCGAGGCTCGGTGTGTGGGCGGCGACGGTCCAGGCGAGCGTTGGTTCGCCGCTGGCCTCGCGTCCGCGACCCAGTTTCGTCAGCAATACCCTCAGCTTGAGTGCATTCCGCTTCGGCTCCGAGGCGAGCCGCTCCTGGCGGGAGGACTCTATGCCGCAAGTCCGGCGGGCCTTCGGCACGCCGTCTCGATTCTGCAAGTCATGCGTCATTCGCGAAAGAGCCAGCTCAAAATGGCGCTTCGGCTCGGGCTGGGGCCTTGCCTTCGGTACTTCATGCGGAGAATTACTCTGGTGGAGGCCGAGCAGATCGTCGGAAGGTTTTTCGGTGGGCCGACGATCTTGGTGAGCGATTGCGAGCCTGAGTCGGTCATCGATTTTGATAGTGCCGATGAGTTCGATCGCGTCCTAGAGACTTGCGTTCGACGGGGTCTCTCCGGCTAAACTCCCGTTCACGTCGGTTTACCGATCCTCGCACGAATGAGTAGCTCGCGCCCCGAATGGAATGCTGCCTGGGTCCGGTTAGACGAAACCGGCTCTGTTATTTTCTCTCAAGATCTCGACCTCTCGGCCGCCCCGAAGCACCTCTACGTGCGATTTTCGGCCGATCCCGGATTCGTTTTTCTGGTGAACGATCACGTCGTGGCTCACGGCCCTCAGCCGGGCGATGAGATGCACTGGTTTTATGACCAGGTCGATCTCGGCCCGTTCTTGAGGTCAGGAAAGAACCGGCTGGAGTTTCACTTGGTGCAAGACATCGTCGTCGGGTCCGCCAGCCACCGGAGGTCGGTGACCGCGGCCTGGGTCTTCGAATGTGCCGAGCCGGGTTTTGAGTCCCTTTGCACCCCCGGGACCTGGACTCGCCATATCGCTCGGGTGGATGAGACCACCGAAGACGAGCTCCTGGATGCGTCCGAAGAGGACGAGTGGGATGGCGAGCCGGCGCTCGAATTGGGCGCACGTCAGCAAGGTTCGTGGGCGCTGGTGCCTCGGTCGGTGCCCGCTTCCGGCGTCTCGCGGTCGCCGATGGTGTTTAGTGCCAGCGGGTCGGACGCACTCGATGTCTCGCTGCCCGAAACGATGCTGGCACTGGTGCGACTGCATCTGAAGCCGACGTCCGGGGCCACCTCCTCAGTTGTCGTCGAGTCGTCTCCGAGCGAGAGCCTGAATCCGGAAATCTCCCGGTCGGTCCTTTACTACTTCACTCCGGCATGCCATCAGAGCTGGCCCTGTGGCGAACCCGAGGCAATTCGACGGCTCGAAGTCCTCACGATGTCGAGCGACGCGCCTTGTGTTGAGTCGGTAATGGTCTATCCGGTGGAGCCCCAAGTCCGGGCCGAATCCTCGTTCCGCGCGAGTGATGAGCGCGTCGCACCGATTTGGCAGGCGTCCGTGAAGACGCTCCAGCTTTCTGCGTACGACGGGTATTGGGACACTCCGGTCACGAAGCGGCAAGACGCCTTTGATTCTCGAATTCAGGCCCTTTGTGGGTACTACCTCAGCCCAGACCGGTCGCTCCAGCGCAACGCGATCAAGATGCTCAGCCGCTCGGCGGTGCCCGAGGGGTTCACGTGCGCGGCTTGGCCATCCGAGACCCGGCTCATTCAGCCAGCCAAGAGTTTGTGGTGGATCTTGATGCTCTACGATCAGCTTCTTTATGATCGTGTGCCCCAAGACATCTTTGATGATGAGCTGGCGCAGACGATCGTCCGGCGCTGGCGAATGCTGACGCGGGGCGATCTTTCCCGAACTTTCGACTGCTTTGCCGATGACGTTCCCGAATGGGAGCACGGGGTCCCGCCCGGCGGACCCTTAAGCACCGTTCATCTTCTGACGAAGCTTTGCGCGAGGATTGCCGTCGCCGATCTGCTTGTTCAGCAGCCTTTTGCCTCTGGCAGTTTCCACGCCGACGAATTGATCCAGGATGTGATGGAGGGAGCCGAGAGTCTTCACGGCTTGGTGAGCCACCGGCGGGACCTCACTCAAACCCCCAGCGAGCACGCCGAAGCGATGTTCCGGGTGTGCCAGCAGATGGCGGGGCTTGAGCCGGATCCTTGGCTCGAGTCGGCATTGGACGAACACCCTCAAATCGCCCGCTGCTCGCCCGCATTTTCTTACTACAAGCACCTTTCGATGGACTGTCAAGACTATCTCGGGGAGCTGGGGCCGTGGCACGAGATGATCGAGTCGGGCATGACGACTTTTGGTGACGGGGTCGATGCGGCCACCGGTCCGATTCGCGGGGCGATGGGGCATCCGGTCTTGGGGTTTTTCCAGGTGGTCGCCGGTGTGACGAGCGCGTCGGCGGGTTGGTCGGTGGCACGAATTGAACCGAGACCCGGGCCGCTCCGTAACTTTGAGGCAAGAATTGCCCACCCGGACGGGATGTTGCTGGTGCATTTTGAGGACGGGGCGCTCAAGATCGATTCGCCGGTCCCGTTCGAGCTGATCTGGCGCGGATCTCGGGCAAGCTTTGCCTCGGGGGCGCACTCCGTCCCCGCTTAGGCGGCTCGGGTTCGAGTCGGAGTCTCGGGCTCTCGGTAAGCGTCGTTCGCTTGCCGCTGATGCTGGAGTTGATACAGGCTCGAAAGCAACGTGGTTTGCGCGGCCTTCAGCGTTTGAACCAGGGTGGCCTCGTGTTGCATCTGGATCTGGAGCCGTTCCCGATCCTGGGGCGTCAAGGGGGCCGTCTCGAGCTCGGCAATCAAAAGGTCCCGCTCGTTGAGGAGCGATTGCGCCTGATCAAAGTCGGACGATTCGAGCGTCTGCCGGAGCGCGAGGCTCAAAACCTCGAGCCGCTTCAGGCGCGGCGCGTGGGGGTCTCTAGGCCGCAAGAGGTTCTTCCGATACGGGGGTGCGGAGGCTCTGCTCAAGCTCGGACCAAGTGGTCCGAAGCTCCTGCATGACCTGAAGACATTGATCGATATACTCAGCCCGATCTTCTATATTAGCTGCTACAAGTTGATTGTAAATGAAACTATAGAGGCCGAAGAGGTTTTGGGCGATCTCGCCTCCTTGCTTCATGTCGAGGCAAGAAATGAGCTCGGTGACGATCCGTTGCGCCCTCTGCAGGTTCAAATTCTGATTGTAAAGATCGTTACTCTGCATCGCCGTCTTGCCTGCCTCCATAAACCGGAGGGCTCCGTCATAGAGCATGATGATGAGCTGCAGGGGCGAGGCGCCGTTCACGGCGTTCTTTCGATATTCGTGGACCTGTGATCTTTGGGGGGTTGCCATCGGTAGTCACTCCCGTTCACGGGAATGATCGGAAACCTCAAGACGATCTTTAGGGCTTGGGCGGGGCCGCCCCCAGGAAATGGGCGGACCGCAAGCTCAGCAAGATGGCGAGCAGAACAGAAAGCACCCAGGCCACCGGAATCAACCACCCAAAAACGGTCGGATACTCTGGATTCGGAATTTCGCGCACGACGAACCCGAGCATGATCTGATCAAACCGGAGATAGAGAAAGATCCCGGTCGCCATGCTCCCCGCGAGAACCCCGGTCGCGGCGGGCAGTCCGAAGCGCCGAGTTGCAAGAACCGCCAACCCCAGAACTGGGACCAGGCCGACCAGAACCGAGACTTTGAGCACGATGAGTCGGTAGGTGTCTTGCATCACCAAGAACGGCAAAACACCGAGGCCATACGCGAGTAGCGAGGCCACAACAAAGGTCGTACAGCCCGCGAGCATGACGTTGTCCATGTCGGTCGGCTTGCGACCGCCCGGAGTGGGTTCATCAGTCCTGAGCGGCTCAAAGGGCATTCCGGTTCATTATCCCGTGGCGACGCCCGGGATGGATAGGGGCGGCGAAAAAAGCCCCCGGACCTGGCCACAGGCATCCGGGGGAATGACTCAAGCCCCCATCTGGGGACTCGTCTTGGACTTTCATCCGGTCCTGACGCTGGCATGGCCCCAAAGTTCAGTGGGCCGGACCGAGGTTCTCAAGAAAGAAGTCGACCACTTCGTCTTTCCAGAGCTCGTGCTTGAGCTCGTGTCTCAGGTCTTCGACGAGAACATGCCGGACCGGGACGCGGTTCTTGCGCAATGCGTCGACGAGAATTTGGCTTTGCTCGGGGGGAACGACCTCGTCGTGAGTGCCGTGAAGGACCAAGAAAGGCGGCGAACCAGGCCGCACGAACGCCGCCGGATTGGCGAGCCGGTTGAGTCTCGGCTCGGACCGCGGATCGACTCCGAGCAACTGCGTCTCGGGGGCCCGAGCGCCTTTGAGATCGGCTCGGGTGGCGTAGCGATCGCGCCAATCCAGCGTGCTGGCAAAGTCGACGGTCCCGAATAAGAACGCGACGGCCTGGACAGAGTCGTCGCCGGTGGCTCCGCGCTCGGTCAGTTCGGCGGCCCCATGGCTTGTGGCCGCGAGGGCAGCCAGATGAGCCCCGGCGCTGATGCCCCAGATTCCGATCTGGTTAGGGTTGATGTCGTAGGTTGTAGCTTCGCGGCGAATCCATCGAAGGGCGGCTTTGACGTCATAGATTTGGGCCGGAAACCGAGCGACTGGGCTCAATCGATATTCGATCGCCACGCAGATAAATCCCCTTGCCGCCAGCGCTTCGAGAGTCGGGTTGGGCTGGTCTTTGCGTCCGTCTCGCCAAGCGCCGCCATGCACGAAGACGATGGCCGGTTGCGGTTGCAGAGCTGGGCTTCTTAGGCGGATGATGTCGAGCCGGAGGTCTTGTTCGTATCGCTTTTCGTAGATGATATTGGCTTGTGTCCTGAGCAACGAAGAGCCCTGGGCCCCTGGGGAAGGAGTTGGCCACAGGGCAAGCGAACAAACTAAGAGGGCCGCGGTCATGGGCTGATTTCTAGCTTATCCGATGCGGCGTCCGGATGAGGCTCCAGATGATGGTGTCCACGCTCTTACTTTCGGCTGATCCGTTGGAAGGGGGTCAAATCCTCCTGGTGGCGATGTTGGGTCTTCTTTTGGGGACGCCGACGGTCAGCATGTACGTGTACGGGCTGTTTTTCTTGAGCCGGAGGCTCGGAGAACTCGCCCCGAGCCGAAGCCGAGTCCGGGGGCACTTCTTGATGACGCTGCTGCTGTCGGCGGGCCTCTCTTTGGGGGCGTGGCATCTGCCGGTCGACCCGTATCTGAAGTTCTTTTTGAGCGTCACAATGATCCTCATCCACAGCGTTCCGATGAGTCTGGGCTACTGGGCGGGCAAAGAGAATCTGGAGCGCGAGCGAAAGCGAGCCTTGGAGGCGAACACGATGCGCCTCTTGATGGAATGGGAGCGTGAGCACCTGGAGGCCGCCAACGAGTATCAGGAGTAGCTTTGGCGAGAATCGCTCTGAAGCGCACAGGGCCGAGTCCAGAGATAGACCGTGAGGCTGATGGCGACAGCCGCAAGCACCCCCACAACCCAAGGCGTGTAGACGGGTTCGGCGCTTTGTATGGCTCGATAGATCGAGCCACCGATCGCGAGCCAAATGAGCGTGATCGCGAGAACCTTGGTCCGAGGCTTGATGGTGCCGTGTTCGTCCCAGTCTCGGAGTACCGGGCCGATGGTTCGATTTTGAAGGAGTCGCTGCTCAAAGCGGGACTCACCCCGGCGGAAGCACCCGAGCGCCAGGATGAAAAAGATGGTCCCAGGCATGACCGGCGTCACGTAGCCGATGATGCCGAGAACGACGAACAAGCAACCCACGACGGTGAATGCTGTTCGATGGACTTGATGAAATCGGCCCATCCGGTTTCATTGTCCGGATTTGACCCAGATTTAGCGTGACCAAACTGACGATAGTCGAGCGTTTCTGACGTTATCCGTCTTTTCGCTGACTGATTTCCAGCAAAATTTCGTAGGCGAGCGGATCGAGCAAGATGGTCTGGACAAAGAAGCGGAACTTCTGCTCGTCCGTCAGTTTGGTAGTGTCGATCACACCGTCAGCGCTTCGCATGTCGAGAGCATTCGTGATCGCCTTTTTCTGGCCCGCATTCAGCACCGGTTCAAGCGCCTTGGCGACGTTGTCGGTGTTGGTGCCGATCACTTCGAGTCGTCGGACTTGGAAGGCCCGGATCATGTCCGAAATCTCTTTGATCAGCTCGCGCGTCGGGACGGCGCTCTTCTCTTTGGCGTCCTTCAGGGCGGCGTCGAGCTTGTTTTCCAGTTTCTTCATCCCTTCGAGTTCGGCTGCTTCGGTGTCTTTGACCGCCTTGCGGGCCTTTTCGATGACCGGGAGCAGCTTGACCGCCTGCTCTTTGGTCAGCAAGATCGGCAGAATCTGGTTGTAGAGGTCGATTTTTCGGAGCTTGATGTTCAGCTCGTCAGCTTTTTGCTGGCGCGCGGCCTCGGTGGTTTGAGCTGAGGCAGGTGCCGGGAAGAGCCAGAAGGCGGCAAGCAAGGCCAATGCGGGGATGAGTTTCGTCATGAGGTTTCTCGGGGGTCTTGGGGTCCACCCAGAGCTGATCCCCCCATTTGGGATCCGCTGGGTTGCTGATGTTCGGACGTGGGGCGTCGGCGAAGCGTTTCTTCTTCTTGGACTTGGGTGATGAGGGCGGCCGCACCCATGACCTGCATATGGACGAAGCCGAGGCCCAGCAAGGCGACGAGTGGCCAAGCCCAAAGCGTCAATCCGTCCTTTTCGAGTCCGCCGGTGGTGGCGACCAAAGCGAGGCCCGCCATCAGAACGATCACTCCCCCAATGAGGCCGATCGAACCGTAAAGCGTTCGGGCCCGGCGGCTCATCCCTTGGAATCGACGACGAAGGAGCTCGTTGCGAGAGCGCATCCACACCCCGTAGCCGATCCAGACAAGGAAGCAGACGCAGGCTTGCATCCAGATCATGTCGCTCAGGTTACCGCCTGGACGGGCACGCCAGGGGCTAGAATCGGCCTATGATCGTGGTGGTGGGGACGGTTTGTGTGGACCGTGTGTCTCGGATTTCCCAATGGCCCGAGCGGGGCGGCTATGCCGACATTGAATCGACTCGGATTTTTCCGGGGGGAGAGGCGCTGAATACCGCGGTGGGCTTGGCTCGACTCGGGGCCGACGTCGTTCTCGTCGGGTCGGCGCTCGCTGACGACGAAGAGGGTGATTTGATCCGCGACTTCCTGGCCCAGGAGGGCCTGTCGGCGCAGTGGGCAATCCACCCGGTTCGAACTCCGAGCTGCGACGTCTTTGTCGATGCGGGAGGCGAGCGGACGATGCTGGGCAACGGCTTCTTGGATCTGGCCGAGTTTGGCCTGCCGGACTTGCCTGATGCTCCGGCTGGAACCTGGGTGACGGTGGAGCCGAATTTGGGGCCAGTGGCCCATGCGGTTTGGCGCGAAGCTGCTCGGCGGGATTGGCGGCGTTACGCGATGGACTTTTGGCGTTCGGGCGACCCTTTGGCGCCGGGCGACTGGCACCAGACCAGCACCGACTGGGTCGGTTTTCGCGGCGAACGGGAAGGTCTGATGGCTTGGCTGGAGACCCAGAGGTCGTCTGGAGTTTCGACAGTGGTGACCGATGGAGCCCGCGGGTTAGCGGTCATGATCCCAGGCGAGCCCGTACGCTGGGTCGAAGCATGGCCATTGGTGGAGCCCCTGGACTCCACGGGGGCCGGGGACCAGTTTCGAGCGGGGATGCTTTGGGGGCTCGATTCAGGCATGCCTGTAGCCGAGGCCTTGCATTGGGGCATGGCTTGTGGCGCCCTCAATTGCCGATCCGAAGGAGGGTGCCTCGGGGCGGCGACGAGGAGCGAAGTCGAGGCCCTCGGGAGGCGTTAGGCGTTTCCGCTGATCTCTTTGGACTTTTCGGAGTTCTTCTGGATGAAGCTTTTCCAATTTTCCGGAACGTCGGTGTCGACGAAAATCGCCGTCACCGGGCACTCCGGTTCGCAGAGGCCACAGTCGATGCACTCGTCGGGGTGGATGTAGACCATATCATCCCCTTCGTAGATACAATCGACCGGGCAAACGGTCATACAGGACTTATCCTTCACGCCGATGCACGGCTCGGTTACAACGTATGGCATAGGTTCTCTTCTCTACGTCCGAAAATCCGGAATGAGCGTTTAGCTTACCGCCCCGAAGAGGAAAGCGACCGCACTGGAGACCTGGGCAACGCGATCCCCCACCCCTTTCAGGAAGAGACGAGCCCACCATTGGGCGGTCTCACCGGGGTCATTCGGCGTGCGCATCGAGTACGAGCGTCCGAGCCCGCTGGCTCCCAGCAAAAAGGCGTCGACGGTGCGCTCAATGGTCCGCGGATCGGCGTTCGACTCCGAAAGAAAGAGGTTCATGAGCGGCTCGACCACCGACTCCATTAGCTTTGAGTGGAGCTTTTGCGAGTTCAGGTCGCTCTTGAGGCTCCGGGCATCGCGCCGGATCAAAAGGATGTCCGGAGACCGGGAGTCCATCATCACGGCGCTCACGGCAGCCAGCTTAGTTTCAAAAGGAGCGGAGCCTTGGGTGGCAACCTGGATCCGATGACCGAGATCGCTCAGGCTTTCGTCCAGCCAAGCCATGTAGAGCCCTTCTTTGTCTCCGAAGTGATGGTAGAGCGAAGGAGCCTGGAGCTTCGAATTCGCTAAAATTTTTGCGACGCTACAGCCGGCAAAACCCTCAACTGGAAACAAATCATGGGCAGCTGACAAGAGCCGCTTTCGGCCACCGTCGACCGAAGGCGGGGTGAAGTCCGCATGCATACTCAGTTCGACGTGATCAAGGGCCCGAATCGTTGGCACATGCCGTCTAAATTGTTGACATTTTGAGGAAAATTGTGGGTTCGCGAGCCTGGGGTGTGCAGGATCGGCGGCGACTGGCGTAGAATCTATAGAGAAAGAGGTACTTTCAAGAAGATGGCAATTACATTGACTCCGAAGGCAGCTTGCGAGCTGAAAGATCTGATGGCGAGCGAGGGCAAGATGACGGCAGGCCTGCGGGTTTGGGTCGCGGGCGGCGGTTGCAGCGGGCTCTCCTACGGCATGGCGCTGGATGACCAGGAGCCCGAAGCGGACGACCACATCTTTGAGCACGAGGGCGTCCGGGTCTTTGTCGATCCAGGGAGTCTGGCCTATATGGAAGGCTCGGTGGTGGACTTTGTCGATGACGAGCATGGCGGCGGATATCAGATTCTCAATCCAAATGCGGTCAGCTCTTGCGGCTGCGGATCGTCCTTCAAGACCGCCGACAGCGAAGGTGCCACCAGCGGCGGCGGTTGCGGGAGCTGCTCGAGCCGCGGCTAAGGTCGCCGAACACGAATCCACACAGGTCCAGCGCCTTCCGGGTGCTGGACCTGTTGCCGTGTCAGGGCCTAGCTGGGGGTTGTGAGCGGCCCCATAATAGAACGGCATGGTCGAACTGGATCAACTTCAGCTCTTTCACATCCCCGAAGATCAGCTTCGCCTGACGGTGGGGACGGATCGATCCTATCCGGTGATCAAACCGGTCTGGTCCGCGCCCATGTCTCAACCCGGTCGATTTCTTTCACTCGTCGATGCCAAAGGGGATGAAATCGTTCTGCTCGAAGATCCGAAGGCGCTCCCCCCGGCGAGTTGGGACGCCCTCCAGCGCGAGCTCAAGCGGCGATACTTGACGGCCACAGTCCTGGCGATCACTCATGCCAAGGTGGAGTTCGGCGCGACGTACTGGCAGGTCGAGACCGACCGAGGGCACCGGGACTTCGTCACCCAAAGCCTCCAGGAAAACGCTCAGTGGCTGACGCCGACCCACCTGTTGTTGGTGGATGTGGACGGCAACCGGTTCGAGATTCCCGACGTCGAGAATCTCGATTCCCGGAGTCGTCACTATGTTGAGACTATTCTCTAGTCGTCGATTGAAGCAGGCCGCCTCCGGCGGGAGCCGTTCGAGGCAACTCGATTTCGGCCTCCTGAATCACATGCTTCCAGAGTTCTTTGTTGTCTTTGTCAAAGGACCGTAGGGTCAAGACCCGCTCATTTCGCTTGCCAGTCACTTCGATGGTGCCGAAGTTCCGCTTGCCGGTGACCCAGGTATTCGGGACGCGAGCCGGGTTGTTGGCTTCGCGGTCGCTTCGCCCGGCACCTGAATTGAGAGGCGACGACGTGAATTCGTACCACGGGTAGGCCGAGCCCGGCCACTGGACCTTCAGAAGTTCGGTCGCATGGCGGTCGCCGGAGAGGAACATCACCCCTTGGATCCGGTTGGTCGCGATGAAGTCGAACAGCTCCTTTTGTTCAGTCGGGAAGTTGCCGAACGCCTCGAACAAAGTGAGCGGATTGATCATCTGATTCCCGTTGCAGATGATCTTGAACGTCGCGTCGGAGTCCAGAAGCGAGCCTTTGAGCCAATCGAGTTGGCCCCGACCGAACATCACTTTGTCAGGTCCCGCCGGCCACCGATTGGGGGCTCGATGAAACCGGTCGTCCATCATAAAGAACTCGATATCGCCCCATTCGAACCGAAAGAAGTTGCCGGGTGTTTCGAGCGTGCCTCGCACGGGCGAGGGCCAGTAGTCGTTGAAGACCTTCAGGGCCTCATTTCGAAGCCGATAGGTTCGGTCGCTATCGTTGGGGCCGTAGTCGTGGTCGTCCCAAAGGGCGTAGTGGGCGGTGTTGGCCCAAAACGGGGCGAGCTGGGTGTAGGTTTGGCGCTGATATCGCCATCGATCGCGCAGGCCGCGCTCAGTCATCCAGTCCGGCTCTCGGTAGTAGTCGTTGTCGCCGAGCCACAGCATGAAGTCGAGCTTCTGGTTGATGAGGCCCTGGTAGATTTCGTAATCGCCGCCATAAGGAGTGCCGGGCCGGTCGAATTCGGGGTGATTAAAGTAGCTGCACGACCCCAATCCGAACTTGATCGTTGGGGGCTCGGTTCGCCAACGCCAGTGCGGTTGCGACTTGAACTGCATGGCAAATCCTCGGTCGACTTTTTGATCATTGAGCCAAAGCTCATAGTCGTACGTGGTGCCAAAAGTGAGCCGTTGGGGCTTGAGCAATGCGATATGGTCGCCTTGTTCGGTCGTGGTTTGGCTGACGGATTGCCAGTCACCGCCCGATTGAGGGCGATAGCGAATCGTGACTTTCGCCGGGCTCGTGGTTTGGACCCACAGGGCGACTTCGGTCATTTCGCTCCAAGCGATCATCGGGCCGGACGAAAGGAGTCGTTGGGGCTGGGCCCAAGCGATGACCGTGGTCGCGGCGAGTGCAAAGAGGGAAACCCAGGGCTTCATGCTCTGGGTTTACCTGGTTTTCTCGCGAGAGGACGTTAAGGATCGAGAAAGGTTTCCGCGCCGTCCTTGAGGCCCCGAGCCCCACCTAAAATGCCATGTCCGTGTCGCCGTGGATAGTTTGAATATAGGCGAGCTGTCCGGCATGCCACATCGGGTTCCAGTAGCAGTACGCGATGAAATCGCGCCAAGGGAAGGTGCCCCACGGAGTTTCGATCGGCACTTCAAGTTGGTCCGACGGGAAGTCGCGGATTGCGGCATAGAGGCTCGGCTTGGCGGCTTCCCAAGCGGCCCGGGCGGCTTCGAGCGAGGTGATCCCGTGGTTGGCATACGACTCTTCGTCCATCGGGGCCAAGGCCCGGTTCGCAATCGTCGGCGCGAGGAAGTGAGGCGAGGTCACGCACTCAACGACCATGTCGAGCGGAGTCCGGCATGTCGGGGCCGCTTTGTAGTCCAGCTTGTCGGTGAGCCGTTGGGCGTTCTTGAAGAGGTCGTTGTAGGCGTCTTCGATGAGGGGGATGAGCGCTTCTTGATACGTCATGCCCTAGTGTAGCCCGAGGATCGGAGAGGAGAATCTCCGCTTGCAGAAAAAACCCGACCGCCGGAGGCGGTCGGGTGAGGGGTGCAGGGCTTTAGGCCGACTTTCTGCGTCGCCGAGCCAGAGCCAGGGTTCCAAGAGCCAGCGCCGCCATCGAAGCGGGCTCCGGCACCGGATTGGCCGGAGTCACGAGGTCTTGGACACCTTGACCGCGCAGCAGAACCAGCGGGGTTTGGGTCGTAGCCACTCCATTTCGGATGTCCGTCAACCACGACTCAGCCAGATCAGTGATTCCAGCTTGGAACTGGCCGCCCGTCACCCAGACGGATCCAGTCGCACTCGCCAGAGTCAAATCGTTGTCGAACGCGATCTCCCAACTGGCGAGCTGGAATGCGACCGACTGGGCACTATTGCTGACGAGCGGGAAGAACGATCCCCAAAGCTTCTGCATGTTTGCAGTTCGAATCGGATCAAAAGTCATTGGGCCGCTGATGCCGCCTCCGGTGGTCACCGAGCCGAGTAGCGGGACGACATCGGGGTGGAAGTTGTTGCCTGGGATGCTGACGTTCTCGCCGATCTCCACGCAGTACGCCGGAAACTGGAACGGAACCAAGTTGTCGACTCCCGGACCGGGAGAGTCGATCCGAGTGCCGTCCATTTGGCCCGCATTATCCGACCGGGCCCCCACGTGGCCGGGAAGATTGGTCGTAAAGGTCGCCGGGTTGAATCCGTACGGACCGACGTAAGAGGCGTTGATGCTGCCCGCATGGGCGATCACCGCTGCTCCCGAGATCAATGACAAGGTGAGACAGGTTCGAAAGTTTGCATTCATGAGTTCTTGCTCCAAGGGACGCACCTGGGTCGATGCGGTCCAGGAAAGAGGGTACAAGCGAACTCAAAATTGGACCATTGGGGAATTACTTGTTTCGCCTCAAGTCAGGGAATTTTGTCAGCCCTTTTCCCAGGAAGATCACCAGGTTCGAGGGGCGAGTTCGCGTTACGGGCGCTCGGAATCCCGTAGAATAAGGAGTCATGACATCTGTGTTTTCGTCGATTCCCGAGGCTCTGGCCGAGATCAAGGCCGGGAGGATGGTGGTGGTTGTCGACGATCCCGATCGCGAGAACGAGGGCGACTTGATCATGGCCGGTGAAGCCTGCACCCCGGAGGCGATGAACTTTATGATCTCTCAGGGGCGGGGGGTGCCTTTTATTCCGACCACGGCCGAACGCTTGGCGGAGCTTCAGATTCCGATGATGACGAAGCAAAACACCGCCCGCTTGGGGACGGCGATGGGAGAGACGGTCGACGCCTTGCACGGCACGACGACCGGTGTCAGTGCGAGTGACCGAGCGAAGACGGTCCAAGTTTTTTGTGATGACGCTTCACGGCCGAGCGATTTGGGTCGTCCGGGCCACATCATCCCGCTGCGAGCCGAAAAGGGCGGGGTGTTGCGACGAGCAGGCCACACCGAAGCGGCGGTAGATCTTTGTATTTTGGCGGGCATGAAGCCAGTCGCGGTCGGCGTTGAAATTCTGAACGAAGACGGCTCGATGATGCGGCTCGACGATCTGGTCCCGTATGCCCAGAAGCACGGGTTGAAGCTGATCGCGATTTCTGACCTGATCGCATATCGACGCCGGACCGAAAAGTTGGTCGAGCGAGTTGCCGGCCCAATCCCATTCCCGACGAAGTACGGGGAGTTCACGCTTTACGCCTATGAAACGGGGGTCGAACCCCACCCGTATTTGGCGATTGCCAAAGGCGATGTGTGCACCGAGGAGCCGGTTTTGGTCCGCATGCATTCGAGCTGTTTAACCGGCGACATTCTCGGCTCGTTGCGGTGTGACTGCGGTGACCAGTTGGCGCTCGCGCTGCAAAAAATCGAAGCCGACGGTCGGGGTGTGGTGGTGTACATCGCCCAAGAAGGTCGCGGAATCGGCATCATCAACAAGCTCAAGGCGTACGAGTTGCAAGATCAAGGGATGGACACAGTCGAAGCCAATCAGGCCCTGGGATTCAAACCCGACTTGCGCGATTACGGTTTGGGGGCTCAGGTTCTCGCGGACCTCGGACTTCGCCGACTCCGACTCATGACCAACAACCCGGCCAAAGTTGCGGGGTTAACCGGTTACGGTCTGGAGATCGTGGAGCATGTGCCAGTGGTGGCGCCTCCGACCACTCACAACGCTCGATACCTTCAAACGAAGCGTGAGAAGATGGGCCACGAGCTTCCCAGCGAATCCACTTAAAGCCCGTATTTATACGAGCACCCTTGCGGCAGAACTTTGATATAGTGAATGGGATTCTGGCCCAGGGCCTGATCCTTATTTCAGGGATGTGAGAGAAATGATGAGAATGAACTTTCGAAGTGGGATGTTGGTGATGGGGCTCGCGGCGATGTCCGCGATGGCGTCAGCCAGCAACTGGACCGCCAAAATCACGGTCGACAATGCGTACAACCTGTACACCGGAAACAATACGGGGATCAATCTCGTGGGCGGGGACGGATGGTGGCCGTCGGTCGAATCGTACAATTTCACCAGTTTCAACGCCTCCGACTACCTTTATGTCTCGACCGCCTCCGATCTCTCGGTGGCCCAGGGCTTTTTGGGTGAGTTTGTGAACACGACCCATAATTTCACCTTGTTGACGGGGAGTTCAAGCTGGCAAGTCTTCGATGCGGGCGCTTATCTAATGCCGCTCTTTGGGATGAGTGGAGCGTGGCCGACCGGCGTGATGCCCACGAATGCCCAAACCTTGGCGGCCATTCAGTATGCTGATGCGAACAACCTCTGGAAGGCCACCTCGAAGTTCCAGAACTGGGACAATCGAGTTGCGGGGAATGTCACTGTCTGGGGGCATCTCTCGCCGATCAATCCGAACGCGGAGTGGATTTGGCATCGCAAAGCTGGGGGGCCACCCAATCCGTTCCAACCCGGGTTTAACCACGATGAGTTCTTAGTTTTTCGGGTTCAAGCCGTTCCTGAGCCAGCGACAATGGCTGTTTTGGGAATTGGTTTGGCAGCGATGATCCGACGCCGACGCGCGAAGTAACTCGCACCAGAATCACAAAGCAGTTGGCGCCGAGTTCACATCTGTGAACTCGGCGCCAACAGTGTTTAAGGAATCTTTACTTGAGCCGAGCCGCTTTGATTCGGTTCACGGCGAGCTCGATTTCTTGAGTTGCTTGTTCGCTCGTCATACTGGAGTCCTCTCCGCGGAGGGCTTTTCGGGCCGTCTCAAGGCGCGACTCCCACTCCTTCACGTCGATTTCGTTCGCCAGCTGAGCATCCTCAGCGAGGATAATGGCGGCGTTATCAGAGACTTCCAAGAATCCGCCCGCAATCGACACGAAGTGTTGTTGCCCTTGGCTATCTCGGTATTCCAAGAGGCCTGTTCGCAAGGCGGCAATGACCGGAGTATGGTTGGCCATCACGCCTAGGTAACCGTTGATCGCTGGAGCAACCAACGACTGGACTTGCTCTTCGACGACTGTTCGGTCGGGAGCGACAACGCTAAGTTTGAATAGAGTGGCCATATGAGTTCCAGGGTCCCAGGCGGATGGCCTGGGACCGGCGAGGCTTTAGACTGCTTGAAGCTTCTTCGCCTTTTCGTAGACGTCTTCAAGTCCTCCGGTGTACAGGAACGCTTGCTCCGGAAGGTCATCGAGGTTGCCTGAGACGATCTCCTTGAAGCTGGCGACGGTCTCATCGACCGAGACAAATCGACCGGGGTTGCCGGTGAACTGTTCGGCGACGAAGAACGGTTGCGACATGAATCGTTCGATCTTTCGAGCTCGGGAGACGAGGAGCTTGTCGTCGTCGGAGAGCTCGTCGATGCCCAAGATCGCGATGATGTCTTGGAGCTCTTTGTATCGCTGCAGGATTCGCTGAACTCGGCTGGCGACTTCGTAGTGCTCGGTGCCGACGACCTCAGGCGAGAGGTTTTTCGATGTCGAAGCGAGCGGGTCGACCGCCGGGAAGAGACCTTGGGCGGCAATGGCGCGCTCCAGATAGACGTAGGCGTCCAAGTGGCTAAAGGTCGTGGCCGGAGCAGGATCGGTGGGGTCGTCGGCGGGCACGTAGACCGCTTGGACCGAAGTCACCGAGCCTTTGTTGGTCGAGGTGATTCGCTCTTGGAGGAATCCCATTTCGGTCGCGAGCGTCGGCTGGTAACCGACGGCGCTGGGCATGCGGCCGAGAAGCGCCGAAACCTCAGAACCGGCCTGAACGAACCGGAAAATGTTGTCGACAAAGACCAAGACGTCGCTTCCGACTTCGTCACGGAAATATTCGGCCATGGTGAGCGCCGTCAGAGCGACTCGGAGACGGGCTCCGGGCGGCTCGTTCATTTGTCCGAAGATCATGGCGGTCTTTTCCAGAACCGACTTTTCGGAGCCATCCTTGTCCTTGAAGGTGGCCTCTTTCATTTCGAGCCAAAGGTCGTTGCCTTCGCGGGTTCGCTCGCCGACTCCGGCGAAGACCGAAACGCCCGAAGCTTCGACCGCGATGTTTCGGATGAGCTCTTGGATCAAAACGGTTTTGCCCAATCCGGCACCGCCGAAGAGTCCGATCTTTCCACCCTTATTGAAGGGGACCAAGAGGTCGACGACCTTCAGACCGGTTTGAAGAATTTCGACCTTCACGCTCTGCTCGTTGAAGGCGGGAGGTTGGCGGTGGATCGGGTGGCGCGGAGCCTCGGCGAGCGCCTGAGCTTTGCGCTGACGAACCTCGGGCGAATCGGCGTGCTCGCCTTGTTCGAGGATATCGATCGGCTTTCCGAGGAGGTTAAAGACTCGGCCGAGCGTTGCGTCGCCTACGGGAACGCTGATCGCGGCGCCTGTATCGACGGCGGCCATGCCTCGCTTCAGACCGTCGGTGGTGGCCAGAGCGATGGTCCGAACGATGTCGTCACCCAAGTGCTGAGCGACTTCGCAGACAAGGTCGATGCCTCGAGCTTCGTCTTTGATTTCGATCGCATTAAAAATCTCGGGAAGTTGGTCCGTTGAGAAGCGGCAGTCCACAACCGGACCCATCACTTGAATGACTGTGCCAGCGCTTGGCATACTGTTTTTTGATCCTCCACAAAATAAAGCGGGACCGAACGAGGGCCTCGCTTCTGCTGGCTCCAAGTATACCTAGGCAGACCTTCTTGGGTGCACCGTTTTCTGACCGATGCGATGAACGAGTTTTTCCGAAAATGGCGCGAATGGGCCGAACGGATTTGGCGAGCGATGATCTTGGCGTGCGCCTTGCTCTGCTTTTTCGGGGCATTGGAGGTTCGTCGATTGGAGGCTCCGAGCTGGCTCTCGTACGTCTTTGTGGGCTTTGGGCTGGTGCTTTTGGTGCGGCTCGTTTGGCCCGGCGGGCCCAAAGCAAAGCGCTCGGAACCTGGAGGCTCCGAGCGCTGAGTGGTTCAGATTAGCGGCCGAGGATTCGGAGTCCGAAGATATTGTCTCGGAAGAACCGGTCGAGGAAGAACATCGAGTTCACCACGCTGGCGATTCGGTCGATGTCGGGTGTTTTGGTCTCAGGGAAGTAGATCGCGTCGCCCGGCCGAAGCTCAATGTTCTGCGACGGGTCTTGGCCATTGAAGAACTTCACCATGTCGACCTGGATTCGCATGTACTGTCCAGGAAGGCCCGGTCGCTCACGGATCACAACGGTTCGGCTGAGCCAGGTGCGATATCGGACTTCGCCCCGAGCTTGAGAAAACGCATCGAGCACCGTCATCGGCTCCTTATAGAAGTAGGTGCCAGGCTGTTGGACCGCACCCAAGACGAGGATTCGGTTCCGGGTCTCTTCGGGGATGTTCAAGACGTCGCCGTCTTGGACCAAATAGTTTTGCGAAGTGTCCCCGCGAATGAGCATCGCGTGGAGGTCGATCGGGATCAGCTCGCTGGAGCCGCCTCGGAGCAAGGTCGCTCGCCGAAGGTCAGCTCGGTCAGCAATGAAGCCACCGCCGTTGTTGAGGAGGTCCAGAATTCGGTCGCCTTGTCGCATCTCGTAGAAGCCGGGCCGGTTGACATACCCGCCGACCGAGGCTCGAATGCTTCGAAATCGCTCGATGGTGACGGAGACCCGTGGGTTGCGGAGCTTCAGAATCTTTTGATATTCGATCGCCAGGTCGTTTTCAAGTTCGGTCGTGGTTTTGCCCGCCGCTCGAATGATCCCGACGAACGGGGCGCTGATGTTACCATCGCGTCCGACCGGCACGACCGCGTTGATTTGTTGCTCGTTCCAGACCTGAATGCGGATGATGTCTTCGACCTGAAGTCGGTAAGTCCCGGACGGTTGCTCCTGAACTGGAGCCGCCCAAGCCATGATTGCTGCAAGAAGCAGCCCAAAACTGATCCATACCCTGATCATCGCGCCTTCATCGCCTCCATGCGGTAGGTTAGATTCACCGCCTCCACTATACCATGCCCTCGAAATTCTGGTTGGAATCGACTTTTTCTGACATTTTTTTCCGTCTTTTTCCCTCAATGACCAAGGTGAATTCGCCTTTGCTAGGCACCTGGGTGGGCGAGGGGAGCTGGGGAAGCGTGTCCCGGTAAACCTGCTGGTGGCTCTTCGTCAATTCTCGGCATATTGCGTAGCGTCTTTCACCTAAGACGTGGGCCACCCCCTCCAAAGTCTTCAAAAATCGGTGAGGGGACTCAAAAAGCACGAGGGTCAGGGTCGAATCGGTAAATGGCTCCAAGCTTGAGCGGAGATCGCCGGCCTTTCTTCCTAGAAAGCCGAGGAAGGCGAACTGCTGGGCAAAAAATCCGGAAAGAGCGAGGGCCGTGGTTACGGCGCTCGCTCCAGGAGCGGCATCGACGAGGATGCCCTGGTCGTAGGCCCGGTCGATCAGCCGTGCTCCGGGGTCGGAGATTCCAGGAGTGCCGGCATCAGTGAGGATCGCCACCGAGTCAGCTTGTTCGATGCTTTCCAGATGCCGGTCGATTTGGGCATCGGTCGTGTGTTCATTCAGGAGCTTCATCGGCTTTCGAAGGCCGAGATGCGATTGGAGTTTTCCGCTGATTCGGGTGTCTTCGACAAGCCAAAAGTCCGCCGAAGCCAGCGCTTCGACGGACCGTGGAGTCAGGTCTTGGAGGTTTCCGATGGGGGTCGCGACGACCCAGAGCGTGCTCACCGCCCGCCAGTCCGCTCCTGGGGCACAGGTTGCGACGGAGCCTCGCCGCCTTTGGCCTTTTGCTTTTCTCGCATCTCCCTTTCCATCTTCTCGCGAATTCCTTTGAATTCGGGGTCGTTGGGGTCCATCGGGGTCACAGTGACGCCGTCTTTTTGGCCGGTTTGAGCTTGGGCTTGGGCTTGAGCTTGGGCCTTGGCGAGTTGTTCTTTCTCGCTCTTGAATCGTTTCACTTGTTCTTCAATCTCTTTGACCTGCTCTGGGTTGAGAAGTTTGCTGGTCGTGAGTTGCTTTTGGGCTGCGGCAATCCTTTCGTTCACAAAGTCGCCGATGGGATTCATCGCGTTGTTGGTTTGGGCCGCCAAAAGGAGCTGAGTCGCGGCTTCGGGGTCGTTCTTTTGGGCAAGAAGCGTCACGAGCTCCATGCGCAGGGCCGGTTGCTCGGTGAACTGCAGGGCATCTTGGATCGAGGTGATTCGATCTTCGCGTAAGGCGGTCTTTTCGGCTTCGCTGGATCGAGACCACAGGCTATCCAAGACGGCGTAGCGGGCAAAGACCGCGACTTTTGGAGAAAGTTCTTCCTCGCTCGCTAGAGTCTTGGACTTCTCGTAGAGAGCCTGAATCTGACTTCTTTGCTCAGCGGCCGGCGCTCGTCCAAAGGCCGGGTCTTGAAGCAGTTTCGAATAGTCGTAAGCGAACTGGAACGCAGGACTTTCCCATGTGATGGTCAGATTCTTCTTGAACTCATCCTCCTTGGTTTGGTAGGCGTCGTTCAGGATCGTCTCGCGCTGCGTGCGGAGCCAGTAGGTGCGGCGGGTCTTGAAATCGGGCGGGAGCTTGGCCTCGGATCGAACGAGCTTATAGATTGCCGGACCTGCCATCGTATCCACTACGTCGCTGATCTCGCCGGGCTTGAGGTTTCGGAGCGGGGCGTAGGAATCGTCGGCGTCGATGGTGCTCCGGGGGATTCGGGTCAAGGTTTCGCTCTTTTTCTTGCCTTGGTCCGGGGAGTCTTGGCTCATCTCATCCACAAGTTGCTCAAAATTGGCTCCCGATCGAATCTTGGCCAGGGTTTCTTGAGCCCGCTTGAGGGTGTTTTCTCGGTCCGTCGACCCGAAGTAGAGCCGAACATAGAGCAGATCGTCAAATCGCTTGAGCAGCGCGGGTTCGCTCACGTCGACCGTCTTGGCGAGCCGCTCTTTGATCATCTCGCGACCGGTAAAGCTGTATTGGCTGAGTCGGAAGACGGGATCCTTCATGTTTCGGTCGGCCGCCTCCATGTAGCCTTTGCGAATATCCTCGTAAGTCTTGGTGTTCGGGATTTGGCTCTCTTTGACGGCGAGCGCCTTGTACTCTTCTTCAGTGTGGTCCGGCTTGAGTTTTCCCTCATCGACCCAAATCTTGCGTTGGTTCTGCATGAGTGGTTCAAACTGGTTGGCGGTCCACTCCCGGATGCTCTCATCGGTGAGCGTGATCCCTTGGGATCGTGCGAACTCTTGGGCAGTCACAAACCCGACCAGCATGTCCATTTCTTGGGCTAAGAGGCTAAACTCGCCCGCTGGCGTCATCGAAGTAGCTTGCGCTCCGAGGGCTCTCACTCGATCGCTCATGCTCTTCTCAACCATGCTGAGCGGGAGCGGGGTTTTGCCGATCCTAGCGACGATCGGTCCTTGCTCTTGTGAGTTTTGGCCTCCGGGGGCCTGTGTGTTTCGGGCGCATGTTCCGGTGAACATGCTTGCTGCCATGACGATGGCCACCACGATCATCACGAAGGCGATGCAACCGCCCTTTTCCATTAGCTGACGAGTTCGATCTACAGACACGAGTGAAGTACCTCTGTTCCGATGGGAACCGCTAGTATGTCACAAAGTAACGAAAAAACTGAAAACAGGAGTTCCTTTCGGTAGACGTCTAGCGTATACTAGTATTGATCCGTATACCTTTGGTAGGGCGAGATCAGGAGACACCGCATGGCACGAGGCTTGACCCAACGACAGGAAGCAATTCTTCAGTTTGTGATGGACTACACCCAAAAGGAGGGGTACCCGCCTTCGATTCGCGAGATCGGCAAGCATTTTAAGATCGGATCGTTGCGGGGGGTGACGGTCCATTTGGATGCTCTGGCTCGCAAAGGCTACATCGAGCGGGCCAATACTCCACGGTCGATCAAGATCACCCACCCCAGCTTCCAGAGTTCAAACCGAGTGACTTTGCTGCCGCTCTTGGGCTCAATTGCTGCCGGAATTCCGATCACGGCCCAAGAGCAAGTCGAAGACATGATCCCGGTGCCGACGGAGATGGTCCACAACATCGAGGGGGCCTTTTTGCTGAGAGTTCGAGGGGACTCGATGAGCGGGGAAGGGATCATGCCGCGCGACTTGGTTTTGGTCAAGCCCCAGTTGACGGCGAATCACGGCGACATCGTGGCGGTTCTTTTGGGCGATGAAGCGACGGTGAAGCGGATCCACTTTGGCGAGCAGAGCGTTCGGCTGATGCCGAGTAATCCCGCGTACGAGCCGATCGTGATCGACCGAGAAGACGCCCGGATCATCGGTCGGATCATTGGTCTTTTCCGCGATTACGAAGGCATGGCGTTCTAGCCGGGCTCCAGTTCCCGGTGATTTTGCCGAGCATTCCGATACGGGCGGAATCTGCCCGGCAAAATCGCCATGAACCCGCTCCAGAGGCTTTTCAAGCACACCGACCTGATGCTCGGCGTCGGGCTCTTGGTGATTGTGGCGATGTTGATTTTGCCACTGCCTCATTGGGCGCTCGATGCGGCGTTGGTGGTCGCCATCGCCTCGTCGGTGATCATCTTGCTCGCGAGCGTGAACGCGGACGATCCGCTGAAGTTCAGTGTCTTCCCGAGCCTCTTGCTCATCACCACGCTCTTTCGACTGGCGCTGAGCATCGCCGCCACGAAGCTCATTTTGGGCTCTGGCCAAGCGGGCCAAGTCATCGAGACGTTTGGTCGATTCATCATGGGCGGCGACTTTGTCGTCGGCTTTGTTGCGTTTATCATCTTGGTCATCGTTCAGTTCGTGGTCATCACGAACGGTGCGGGCCGGGTGAGTGAAGTCGTCGCCCGGTTCACCTTGGATGCGATGCCCGGCAAGCAGATGGCGATCGATGCGGACCTGGCGGCGGGGCTGATCAACGAAGAGCAGGCTCGCGAGCGGCGAAAGCAGGTCAAGCAAGAGGCCGACTTCTACGGCTCGATGGATGGTGCGAGCAAGTTCATCAAAGGCGACGCGATTGCAGCGATCTTGATCATCGCGGTGAACATCATCGGCGGCATCGTCGTGGGCTTTTTGCGCAATGAGGGCGACTTCATGTCGATCTTGCGTAACTATGCGCTGCTGAGCGTCGGTGAGGGCCTCGTTTCCCAGATTCCGGCTCTGCTCATCAGCACCGCGAGCGGCCTTCTGGTCACCCGAGCGGGGCAAGAAAAGAGCATGGGCGGGGCCGTGATCGGTCAGATGATCGCGCAGCCCAAGGCGATCGGTGGGGCGGGAATTGCGCTGTGTGCTTTCGCCTTTGTGCCGGGTTTCCCGGCGATCTTGTTCCTCTTCTTTGGCGGGACGCTGATTGCGCTCTATCGATACTTAACGGTGAATCCGAATGCGGCGCAAAGCTTGATGGAGCCCGAAACGCCCACGCCCACTTTGGCCGAGCAAGCCGCCGCTTCGACTCCGGCGGGCCCGGAGACGGTCCTTCCTCTGGTCCAAGTCGATACGCTGGAGATCGAGATCGGCTACGGGTTGACGAAGCTCGCCGATACCCGAGCCGGCGGAGATCTGCCGGATCGAGTCTCTTCGACTCGGCGGCAATTGGCGGTGGACCTGGGCTATGTGATGCCGAGTGTGCGCATCCGAGATTCGATTGGGTTGGGTCCCCACGAATATGTCATCAAGGTCCGCGGCGAAGAAGTCGCGAAGTCGGTGGCTTACCCGGATCAGCTCTTGGCGATTGGGGGCGAAGGTTCGAGCGATCTGCCCGGGGCTCGGACCATCGAGCCGGTGTTCGGCTTGCCGGCCGTCTGGATCGATCCGGGGGCGCGTGACTTTGCTGAACGAGCGGGCTACACCGTTGTCGAGCCGAGCGCGATGATGAGCACCCACCTCAGCGAGATCGTGAAGGTCCATGCGGCGGAGCTGATCAGCCGTCAAGACGTTTTCACACTCTTGGAGCAGACCAAGCAGACCAACGAGAGTCTGGTCGCCGACCTCGTCCCCACTCAGCTCAGCCTAGGTGATGTCCAAAAGGTCCTGCAGCACTTGCTCCGGGAGCGGGTCCCAATTCGAGACATGGTCACAATTTTGGAGACGCTCGCCGACTTTGCGAGCCGAACCAAAGACCCGGATGCCCTCGGCGAGCTGGTCCGAGCCTCCATCGCGCGGACGATCACTCGGCAATACCTGGACCACGAGAATAAGCTCTACTGCATCACCTTGGAACCGAGCCTGGAGCGACTCCTGACCGAGTCGCTGCAAAACACGACGATGGGGCAGATGCTCGTCTTGGAGCCCGATGCCCAGCAGCGCGTCATGGCGAGCCTGAAGGCTCAGCTTGATCAAGCTGCGGTGTTAGGGGTTCAGCCGGTGGTGCTTTGTGGCAACACCCTCCGGTTGCCTTTGCGACGGCTGCTGGATCGGCACTTGCCGAGTCTCCATGTCTTGGCGTTCAACGAGGTCTCAGCCAAAGCCGACGTCGAATTCCTGGGCCAAGTTCAGGCCGCCTAGCCCGGCGCGCGATCCCCCTGTTGGAGGGGTGGCTTTGGAACGGCGGGTAGCGAAGCCGCAGGCAGCGAATCGAGCGTGATTTTCGCCCGCCAGACTCGGCCGGAGACCCCTTGGACCTCGACTTCTTCGCTGCCAACACGGGCGGGCCCGCCTTGGAGCGAACGCGCCGCGAGGTCGCTCACGGCGACTCCGCCGACCGGGCACACTTTTTGCAAATGTGCAGCGACGTCGATGACCGAGGAGAAGTTGACGCGCTCAACTCCGTCGCCAGCACCCCAAACCTCACCCGTATGGAGTCCGATGCGGAGCGCGATCGGCTTTTGGATTCGGTTGCGGTGGGTGTTGAGCTCGATGAGTCCACTTTGAATCTGCCTCGCCGCCAGAAATGCGGGCTGCACGTCGTCAAAGGCGGCGGTGACGCCATCCCCTGCGGTGGAGTGAATGTTGCCGCCGTGCTTGCGCACAATCGCTTCGACATAGCGGTGGTACTCGTTGAAGGTGTATTCGACCGCCAAGGGGTCGGACTCCATCTTCATCTGCGTCGAGCCGACCATGTCGATGCTGAGAAAGGTCAGGGCCTTCTTATCGCCATGGAGCTTGTCTTGAATCTCCATCAGCTGGGCGAGAAGCTCTTGGCGCTCGGCGGCGGGGTCCTTCAGCCCCAAAGATCCCCGAACGCGGGCCATGATTTTATGGCTGAGCGATCCCAGCAAGGCCCCGCCGACTGCGTAGACCAAGATCATCGGCGCAATGACGACGGTGTTGTGCGTGACGAAGAGCGCCGTGACCGCCAAAACGATGGCGGTCATCAGGACCATCGACGCGCCGGTGATCGCACCAGTGAGTACGGCGGCGCGGGGCGTTCTTGCGAGGGACGCATTGATCAGCCCAAAGACCGCGAGCAAGATGCCGACGACGGACGAGAGGCCGCCCGGATCGCCGATCGTGCGAAAGCCAAACGAAATTGCAAAGGCGGTCGCGATGAGCCCGCCTTGGACCATCGACCGGACTTCGGGGTTGAAGGACAAAAAGAGGTTGCGAATCCGCTCGGACAACCGAACCTTTTTTTGAGTTTTTTCGGCGTTTCGGAGGGCGACTCGAACGAACTCAGGGGTCGCGCCGGTGATTTCGGAGACGGCGTCGATGGAAGCGTCGTCGAGGTCGCCGCCATGGACCGCGCGGAGTCGCTCGGCCAGCACCAACATCTCGGCGACCTCATCTCCAAGTTCGGAAATGCGGGTGAGGGCGGGATCCAGTTCTGTCAGGCGGGCTGGCGTCTTGGGCATTCTTGAATCGCTCCTAAGTATACGGCTGAGAACGCTCCAGGTGGCAGCGAAAGTCGCAGAATCAGACTCCGTCGACCATGAAGAGCTCGGATCGGGAGCCCCCGGCGGCGAGCCAGTCGGCCAGTTCGAGGGCCTCTCGGAAAGGGAGGTCCCACAGGGCGCCGCTGCCGAAGCTCCCGGCGGTCGTGACGACGACCGTTGCGAGTCCGCCTCGACGCTGGAAGTAAGACTGGGTCACTCTGACGGTCTGGATCTTTGCCAGCGGGACCACCAGCTGCGAACGGGTAAAGACCCCGGTTCGGCAGATCCAAAAGTCTTCGAGCTGGTCGTAGCCCGCCCCGCGGAATCGGGCATAGGCCAGGGCGACGCTGGCGACCAGCCATGCCAGCGCAAAGCGGGCAAAGGTCGATCCCCAGTCGGTGAACGTGAGCCCGTCGAGCGGATGGCTCCCTGTGGGGACAATTTGATAGCTCAGCGGCACGCTGAAAAGGGCGCCGAAAATCAAGCCTGGCCAGAGGTGTAAGAAGAAGCCTCGCCGAATGGACCGCCGACTGATCGGTTTCCATCGGACCGAGTCGAAATCGACCTTTTGAAAGAGATGCCGAACAATGGACGCGAACTCTCGCTTTCGCACAATCGGGAACATCACGTGTTCTCCGGTGAGTTCGGCTGAGCCCGCGGTTCGAACTTGAACCTGGCAAAACCCGATGAGAAGGCTGAGCCACGTCCCGCGAAGCCGGACCGCTTGGATTCGACGCAAGGGAACGTTGTTCTCGTGCTGGGTGAGCAGGCCGAACTGGCGGGTGAGCTGTTCGCCACTGGATCGCACCGTGTAGTTCCAATAGCCGACAATCGAGGTCGCAATCGCGGCGATCCAACCGAGGAACATCGCCACGATCACGAGCGCGGCGATGAGGGCCTCGCGAAACGTGGGGAGGAACGGCACCCAGCTAAAAGACCGCTCGATTCGGAGCAAGAGGGCCCCAATGTCGATCTGACTCCCTAAGGCAAAAAACCCCGACAGCCAAGCGATGAACGCAAAGAGCCGGTTTTCGGTCGAGCCGAGGAGGGCGAGATCGCCGATGCGGGCATGATAGATTTGGGGATGTTCGGGCTGGACGGGGATCGGGGCCAGGCCCGGCCCGACAAAGCCCGCCACGGAGCTACGTTCGCGGACCCCGGCGTGGGACCCGAGAATTTCGTAGCGAAGCCGGTCGGCTTCCTTGAGGCTGACGGCGGAGAGCTCACACTCGGCCCCGACTCCGGCGGCGGTCTCGATCTTCAGGTCGGTGATGCCTAAGACTCTGTGGAGCAGGTTGCGCACCATCTGGATGTCTTGGACTTTATCGATCGGGATCGTTCGGACCTGTTTTTGGAAGACCCCCGTTTTGACGACGAGATGGTCCTTGATCACGGCGTAGCTGGTGGTCCAGTAGCGAACGAGCGCCGACACCCCGCCGAGGATTCCGATGGCGGCGAAAAAGATCTCGCTCGAATCGCCTTTGCCGTCGGTGACGCTGAGGACGAACACCACGATGATCGCCCACAAGAACCGGCCGATGGCGCGGGCGAATTCGATGATGAAGGTTGCCGGGTGGAGCCGCCGTAACAGTCCGACATCAAAAGAGATCGCGGGAGGTGGGGTCGTCATGGGGCCGGTGGGGGCACCACTTTAATCAGGAGCTCATCCCGCAAGCGTTCGGCATCGGCGGCGGTGAGCCCGGGAATTTTGGCTTGCTGAAGGGCACCGCCGGCGGTATGGAGGGTGACTTGGGTGAGGCCGAGCATCCGGTCGATGGGGCCCGACTGAATATCAACGTGCTGGATGCGGATTCGAGGAATGCACTGAAGCGTCCGAGAGAGAAATCCGCTGTAGATCAAAACGTCGTCGTCCCGAACCAAGAACCGCCAGTTTTCGTACGACCGCTTTGTCACATAAAGCGCGTAAGGGGTAAGGAGCGCCAGGATCAAAAGAGTGAAGCTCCCCGTGAACCCGAGGAACTGGAGGTCCAAAGCCCGGGCCACGACCCGCCGAAGAGTGAGCTCCAACGGAAAGAAGAGGATCGCGCTTCCCAAAACCCCGAGAACCGTTGAGACCCGCCAAACGGTCAAGACCTTTCGCGGCAAGCCTTTGAATCGCGGGTCGAGGGGCGGCTCGACCGACTTCAGTTCGGCCAGCGGGACGGACTGGGGTTCAAATCGGTTCATAAGTCCAGAAGATTTTCGAGCCCGACGGCGAGGCCCTGGCGCGAGAGCACTTTTCGAATGGCCAAAAGAACGCCCGGCATGAAGGAAGATCGGTCCGTCGAGTCGTGCTGCAAGGTCAAGGTCTCGCCGGGGGCTCCTAAGATCACCATCTGGTGGGCCAGTTTGCCCGGCAGACGGATCGAGTGGATCGGCACGCCGTGGACCTTGGCGCCGCGAGCCCCCGGATAACGAAGGAGCGAGTCGCGAGGTGGAGGAAGGTGACCTTGGCGAGCTTCGGCAATCTTTTCGGCGGTGTATTCGGCGGTGCCGCTCGGGGCATCCACCTTCCGCTCGTGGTGCAGCTCGATGATTTCACACTCGGGGAGCCAGCGGGCCGCCAATGCCGCAAATTGGATCATCAGGACGGCTCCGATTGCGAAATTCGGGATCACGAGGGCGGGGACGCCTGCTTCTTCGGAGAGCTGAGACAGGGATTGAAGGTCGCCTGTGGAGAGCCCACTCGTACCGACAATCGGAGCAACCCCAGCTTGCAGGGCTCGCACCGCGTGGGATGCGGCGACACTGGGGTGGGTGAAATCGAGCAAGACCTGGGCCTTTTCCAGCGGAGATTGCGGGGAGAAGTCGCTCTCGATGGTGAGCGAAGTTCCCGGGATCGGCTCGCGGACGCCTTCGAGGTCGATGGCCCAGACCAGTTCGAGATCTGAGGACCGGGCGATGGCTTGGCAACTCGCCTGGCCCATTCGCCCGTAAGCCCCGATCACTCCGACTCGAATCTTGTCCATCTTGGTTTCTTCAGACCCCGAGATCAGGGCAATCGGCGTGTGATTTCGATAACCGGAGTCTGCTTGAATGTGATCTGATAAGGGAATCCTTGATCGTCCCAGTACTGGGTGGCGACATCGCCCTCAATCAGATGGGCTCGGACCTTTTTTCGTCCGATCGTGAGCTCGCGCGGCCCGACGTAGCGGATGGAGACTTGCTCCAGTTTCGCGGCATCGTCATCGACGGCCCAGTACTTGACGCTGGTCCCCGGCTTGGGCGGCGTCCCTTGAAACCACAGCACGCTCGGATCGACAAATGTGTTTTTGCCGCTGAGCTTGAGCGTTCTGCGGGAGATCTTGCCGGCGGCGTCTTCGGTCACTTGAACGGAGTTCTTCGTGTACTTCATTGTGACTTGGAATTTTGCCTGGCCGTTTTGGGAGCTTTGGACCGATTCCAGCGGGAATGCGTTCGCGTCAAAAGTCTCCGCCATCTTCAGCGTCCCGCGGGTGCCGCCAAACTCAATGTTCAGCGTCAGCTCGCGAGATGAGTTTCCGTTGGCAAAGGTCTTGAAGACACACTTGGCCGAGCCTGCTTTTTGATCCATGACTTTGAGGTCAAAGTCTGCTTGCAGGGTCTTGGGAGCTTGCGCGAAATTCGCGACGCAGAGGAGGGCGACGAAGGTGGTCATAGGTTTGGTTTCTCCTTTCGGGTCAAGGTGGCGCCGGTGGTGGTTTCGATCCAGATCGGGTCGCCGCGGTCATCGAGGAGAAACTCGCCGCCATCCACTCGAACGAGATGCCCCTCCCACTCCCGATTGCCGATTTTCTTCTTACTGCGACCGACGTAATGACGTTCTTGGACTCGCCATTGAAGGTCCTCCAGCGAAAATCGGTACGTCAACAGCTTGGCCCCAGGCTTGGGTTGGTCTCGCAGGAACCAGAATTCGCCGACGTCTTTCCAAGGGGCCCCTTCGGGATAGGCGACGACCTGGTTCAGCTTCTTACTGGCCCGCTCGCCCGAGAGGTGGACGCCGTCCGGCCGAAAATCGGCGACGATTCTTTGGAGCAGTGCGGTCCCGGAGACCGTTTCCGAAATCATGCGGAGAGGGGCACCATCGGCGGCGAACACCGACTCCATCCGGACGGTGAGCCTCCGACCGGAGGCAGTCAAGACCAGGTTCGATTGGGTAACTTTTCGCCCGGGCTGGACGAGACTCGCCGTCCAAGTCAGGGTGCCCGAGGTGTTAGGGGGTTGGCTAAAAAGAAGCTGAACCGACTGGGCATACCCCAGGACCGATCCGAGCCCCCATCCAAGTATGGCGACGAAAAGTTTCATTCCTCTAACAGCATTTTAGCGGCTTGCACGCCCGATTCGTAGGCGAACTCGACGCGAGGGCCCATGACCCCGTCTCCGGCGATGATGATTTTCGATCCGGGACGATTGACGGTGTCAAAAAGTGCGGTTGTTTCGGGTTGGCTGTATTTCCAGCGTTTGACTTCGGCGAGCGAGGGCGACTCCCATTTCGGCCCAAAGAGCCGGGCGAGGGTCGCGAGAGCTTCATTTAAGATGACCGAATCTTCGGCGGTCTCATTGGCTCGGCTAAATTCGGGACCCATTTGGGCGACGAGAGCGGTCGAGCCGGTGGGCGCCCGACCCGGCGATTTTGCCGACTCGACGCTCAGCCACGTCAAGGGACTTCGTTGCTCGGGGTCGATCACCGCGCAGTAAGGGACGTCGCCAAGGTCGAGGTCGTAGCCCAGCAGCAGGCTTAAGCAGGGTCGGAATCGGGTGTTCGCGAGGCTACGAGATTCGTTCACTGATTCAAGGAGGGCTTGGGCTTGGGGGGTGGGGCAGGCTAAGATCACGGCGTCAAACTCCTCGTTCCCCATTCGGATCGTTCCGTTCACTTTTTCGAGGCTCTCGATGCGGGTTTCGAAGCGAATCGAGAGTCCTTCGCCGAGGAGCTTGGCGAGCTTCGTCATACCCGACCGGTATGCGTACCGCCGGAACTTGGGGGCGTCGCCCGGAGTGATCCGGCCATACTGATGGTGATAGATCGGCTTTTCGATGACGACCAGGTCGCTCGAATCGAGTTCTTGGGTCATGACCGCTTCGAGGGGACGCCCGCGCGGGGCGATTGAAGTCGCTCCGGTGTCGAAAGTGAAATCCCCGACCCGGCGGGTGGCGCATCGGCCGCCGAAGCCTCTTGACTTCTCGAAGACCACGACCTCGGTGCCAGCACGATGGAGCGCTCGGGCCGCAGCCAGTCCGGCAACGCCCGCGCCGATGATGCCGACTCTCAAGCGGTCGTCAGCTCCCGTTGCGGTTGAAGAACGTGGAGGGCGGCGGCCATTCCGCTGGCCAGAGCCCCTTGAATGCTCGATTGGGAGGCAGCCTCTCCGGCGAGGATCAAGCCCGGACGACCTGAATCAGAGCTCGCGATCTGGGATTGAACTCCGGGCGGTTGAGGATACTGAGCGTGCGGGACGCGGTAAATCTGCAAAAGTCGCCATTGGTGTGTTTCCCATTCGGCGGGCCACGTGGCGAGCTCTTGGCGAATTTCCATCATGAGCCGGGAGTCGCTGAACTCAGGAACCCCGATGAGGTTGACGGAGACCATCATCTTGCCCTCGGGAGCGGCCTCTGGGCACAGGTTTGTCACCGGGACGATCTGGTTGATGAGGCCTTTTCCGGTTCCGTTTAGGATGATGAAGTTGCCGTAGCAAACGGGCTTGGGAATTTCGAAGTAAAGGCATGTGGTGCCCAGCGACCCTTTCGGCGTGGGGACGCCGGTCAACTGCGTCGAGGTGGCGGGATCAGTGGCAACAATCGTTTGTTCTGCTTCCAAAGTTTCGCCCAAGGTGAGGCGAACTCCGGTGACGGCTGACCCGTTTCGCACGAGCTCTTGGACTCTCGAATGGAGTCGAAGACTCCCTTCTGGCAACTGATCGGCGAGTTGCAGGGGCAAGGCCTCCATCCCTCGTGCGGGGAGCGCGATCTCGCCGGTGTTCATGATCTTCCAGAGAAATTTGAGTCGGCGGCTGGAGGTGCTGAGGCTGCGGTCGAGGAAGACGCCTCCCCAGAAAGGTCGTGCGAAGCGCTCCATAAAGGCGTCGGTGAACCCATATCTGCGCAAGAAGACTTCGGATGAGGTCTCGGGCTCATGCTCGATGTCGTCGTGACTCATCTCGGCGAGCTCGGCGCTGAGCGACCGGACCCGCAGCTTGTCTCCGAGACCAAAGGCCCGACAAAACGCGGCTTCGACGGGGTCATCGCGATCGAGTCGATGGAGCTTGCCATTCCACCAGATCAGGGCCCCATGGGCAAAGAGCCTCAGATCGAGCGCTTGTGAGTCCAGAACCTGGAGCGCCGCCGGATAAGCGGTGAAATGGACCTGGAACCCCCGATCCATGCGATATCCCCCGATGTCGTCGGTTTTGAGGCGACCTCCCGGGCGATCCGCAGAATCGAGAACGATGACTTCGTGGCCTTGGTGAGTCAACTCCCGGGCACACGCGAGCCCGGCGAGCCCGGCCCCCACAACGACAATCGGCTTTGCCATAGAAAACAGTATCGGTTGTACCCGAGGAGAGCAAAACCGAATAAACTAGGCCGCAGTCATGATTCAAGAAGATCGCCTCATCGACCTATTCAAGACGCTGTGTCTGATCAATGCTCCGGCCTTGGAAGAAGCCGACGCCGTCGCATGGACCAAGCAGTATCTGATCGATTTGGGGCTGGAGGTTTGGGAGGACCAAGCCGGGGCGAAGATTGGCGGCAACGCCAACAACCTCTTTGCCAAGCTCCCAGGCAACAAGCCGGGGGCTCCGAGAGTCTTTTTGAGTGCTCACTTTGACACCGTCGAGCCGACCGCGGGCCTGATCATCGAAGAGCGGGACGGGGTCTTTTATTCGGCCTCAGATACGATCTTGGGCGCAGATGATAAGGCGGGCATGGCTCCGGCCATCGAAGCCGTTCGAGTGTTGAAAGAATCCGGTGAGCCGCATGGAGACGTCTACCTTCTCTTCAGCTGCGCCGAGGAGATCGGGCTCAAGGGAGCGGCGGCGATGGAATTGGCCGATTTGAACCTCGATTTCGGCTATGTTTTGGACACTGGCCCTCCTGTGGGGACCTTTGTGACCCGCACGGCGACTCACGATAAGATTGAGTTCTTGGTTCATGGCAAGCCGGCTCACGCTGGCAAAGACCCCGAGAAGGGCATTAATGCGATTCAGGTCGCGGCGACCGCGATCAGCCGAATCAAGAGCGGGCGGATTGGCCCTGAAACCACGGCCAATTTCGGGATCATCGAGGGCGGGACTGGAACCAACGTCGTGTGTCCGAGCGTCCGCATTCGGGCCGAAGCCCGGTCGACTCAGGTCCCCGAGCTCGACCAGCAGATTGAGCACATGATCCGAGAATTCAATCGCGCCGCCGAAGAGTGGGGCGCAACGGTCGAGATCAAGCACGTTCGACACTACGACGCCTACGAGGTGCCGAGCGAGAGTCGGGTCGTGCAGGTGGCTCAACGAGCGAGTAGCAAGCTCGGATTCACGCCGACCTTGCGGACGACGCTGGGCGGTTCGGATGCCAACATCTTCAATGCAATGGGGATCCCCGCGATCGTCGTGGCGACCGGGATGGACAAGATTCATACGCATGACGAATACATCAGCCGCAAGGATCTGGTCGACGGCGCGCGATTGGCTCTGGAGCTTCTTCGCGAGGCCGCTCAGTCGTAAGCAGGGATGCGGTCATAATCGAACCTATGCTGCTTGCTGGAAAAAAAGGCCTCGTCCTAAATGTCGTCAACAAGAACTCCATCGGCTGGGCGATTGCGGTCGCGGCGGCCGAGCAAGGGGCCGAGGTCGGGGTCGGTGCGCAGAACGAGCGCATGGCCGAAAGTGTCCAAAAGCTGATCGCGGATCATCCCTCGATGCGAGTGGTCACGGTCGATTTTACGATTGATGAAGAGATCGATCGGTTGGCCGAGATGGTGGCTCAAGAGATGGGCAAGATCGACTTCCTGGTGCATTCGGCGGCCTTTGCCAAGCGGGAAGACCTGCAAGATCGATTCATTCAAACTTCGCGCGATGGATTTGCGTTGGCGCTGGACATCTCTTGTTATAGTTTGATTCGACTTTGTCGAGCTTTAGAGCCCGTGATGAACGACGATGGGAGCGTCATGGCGTTGAGTTATCTGGGCGCAACTCGGGCGACGCAAAATTACAATGTCATGGGTGTGGCCAAAGCCGCTCTGGAGTCGGCCGTTCGCTATTTGGCGATCGATCTTGGCGAGCGCGGAATTCGGGTGAACACGTTGTCTCCGGGGCCGATCAATACGGTGGCCGCGCGCGGCGTGAAGGACCTGACAAAAATGATCGATCATGTTCATGCTGTTTCGCCTCTGAAGCGCGCTTTCGGTCAGCAAGAGGTCGCCGGTAATGCAGTCTATTTGATGAGCGATTTAAGCAAAGGCGTGACCGGCCAGGTGATCTTTATTGACAACGGTTACAACGCCGTTACGGTTTAACGCATTGAGAAAACCCCCTGCCAAAAAGCGTCGAAAAAAGGCCCCTCCTTTTCGTCGCTCGCGATATATGCTGAAGCAGGCGGAAAACCTCTTTCCCGATGAGATCGAGCGAGAGAAGTTTTTGGCGGCCCTGGAATCGGGTTCGAGCCGTGAGCCCGCGATCATCGTCTTGCAAGAACGCCCTGAGATTCGCACGTTTCCACGATTGGCCCCGCTTCCTTGGCAACCCGATTTTGTGCACCGTTTGCATCAAGACTTTCGACCTGGGCAGCATCCTCTTTACGAAAAAGGTTCGTACTATTCTCTGGATTTAAGTAGCGTTTTTAGTGCCTCGTTGATGATGGCTATTCCGAACTTAGTTCGGAATGTTTTGGACGTCTGCTCGGCGCCTGGGGGGAAGGCGATTTTTGCGTCGAGAGCCTTTTCTCCAGAGCGGTTGATGTGCAACGAAACGATTCGCAAGCGAACGGGCTCGCTCATTGATAATTTGCACCGTTGCCAAATTCGAGGGGCATTTGTCTGGTCGGCTGATCCATCGGTCTATGTTAAGCATTTTCCCCACGCTTATGATCTTGTTTTAGTGGATGCGCCCTGTTCGGGGCAGTCCCTTTTAGCGAAAGGTCGTGCGGCGGATGGCTGTTGGAGCCCCGAAATGATCGACATGTGCGTGGGGCGTCAGCGCCGTATCTTAGGCAATGCGATTCGATGCGTACGTCCCGGAGGTTATCTCCTCTATGCGACGTGCACTTATGCGATGAAAGAGAACGAGAAAGTCGTGCAATGGATGTTGGATCAGCATCCCGAAGTGCGGGCGGTTGAAGTGGAGACTCATCGAGATTTTCGTTCGGCGTATTCGCCGCACCCTTGTTATCGACTCTTCCCTCAATCGGGTCTCGGGGCCGGGGCCTTTGGGGCGCTTTTTCAAGTGGACCCCCAGGCCGAGATAGAGCGCGAGTTTGTGTGGCCGCCCGCCGACCAGATCCCCGCGATTTGGCGCTCGGGTGACCCCGCCCGCAAACGACCCATTGGATCAGATACCTGAGCGCGAAACCTGTTGGGTTTTAAGAACGATCTGAGTGAGCCCAACGTCCATGAAGACATGAGCGGTCAGAGTAGGATTCATCGATTCTCTATCGTTGCATTGATTTCGGTTCTCTCAGCATCGGCCGCGGCTTGTTCTGGATTTGTCTCTGCCCAGAATGAGATTATGTTTGGCCGCCAAGTCAATCTGATTATTTGGGATCCAGATGAGAAAGTCCAGCACTTTATTCGAAGTGCCTCGTTTGAAGGTTCGTCGCGTGAGTTTGGGTTCATCGCTCCGACTCCAAGTGTGCCCGAACTTTCTGAGGCTCAATCGGACGTTTTTGATATTCTTGAAGTCCAGCGGCCTCGGGGTTCATCGATCGGGTGCTCTAAGTCCGAAGAAGCGGCGTCAACGGCGGGGAGCACGGGGGTCGAAGTCGTGCAAGAAGTTCGGGTGGGGGATTACGATGTGAAGACTCTGAAAGCGACGGATGCCTCAGCATTAGCCGCTTATCTGAAAGAACATGACTATGAGTTACCAGCCGATCAAGAGCAGTGGGTGGGGCACTACGTCGAAAAAAACTGGTACTTAACCACTTTTCAAGTCCGGAAAGACGCTCGCACGGGTGCGTTGCAGACTTCGGCGATTCGAATGACTTTTGTAACCGAGCGGCCCTTCAATCCTTATTACGTTCCGGCGAGCAACATCGGAGAGACGCCGGGCGGTCTGAAGCTCTACACTTTGAGCCCAGCGCCCCTAAAAGGGACCCTAGAGGGCGAGCCCTGGCAGCGCCCCGAATGGAGCAAGCGAATCAACGAGCAGGTCGCACAAACGGTGAGCGAAAAAGTTGGACTCTCTCCACAAGCCATCCCTGGAAATCTGGTTTTAAGTGCCTATTCAGACCTCGAATTCCCTCGGGCGAACGCTCCAGATATCTCGTTTGTCCAAGCTTGGGCGGCTGAGGTGAAACTGCCCCCTTCCGATTTGTTCTTCGGCTCTTTGTAGGTAGCTGGCGCAGTTGGAGTCACCTACGTTCTCTTTATGCGACGCAGAATGCGTTCAAACCGCGCGCAAGTCTAGATAATCGCCGCCCCTCCCCGAGGCCACGCCCTCGCCGTCGCCCTCCTGAAGTCGGGCTTCCCGGCTCCGCCTCGGGGCGGCGAGACTGGAGTCGAAGACGAGCGTCGGGCTCGGGCGGCGAGACTGGAGCCGAAGACGAGCGTCAGGCTTGGGCGGGCTGCGACCCTCTGAGGGGCTGAGCGGTCCGCCCAAGAAGCCGACTTACGAGCCGGGCTTGTCGCCGCCGAGGGCGTTGCCGAGCATGTCGCCGAGTCCTCCCGGGAGCTTGTCGGCGATCCCTGACTGCGCAATCCAACCCGGGATGTCGCTCAGGTGCTCTTGGATAAACTGCCCGACTTTGTCGGCGGTGGCCGCATCGAGCCCGACCTTTTCGACCAAATTCTGAATGAGGGTTTCCATTAGTGATGGACCGCCCGGTCGAGGGTCTTGGCGTGCTCAATCCAGCCTTCGACTTCAGAGAGATTCGGGGCGCGATTGACCAGGTTCTTGGCCGCATTCACCTCGGCCATCTTGGCGGTCAGGTTCTCGGCGTTTCGCTGAGCGAGCTCGGGAACGGTGTCGACGCCGGCATGCTCCAAGAGGTCGGCGTATTGCGTGCCGATCCCTTTGACCCGCGCGAGGTCGGCTCGATTCACCCACTTCAGGATGAGCTTGCCTTCGATGCCGGTGTCGTCGGCGATCTTGTCGCGCCCGGCAGAGGTGCCGCCTGCCTCTAAGAGCTTCTCGATGGTCCCGATGCCGGCGGCGGTGAGCTTTTGGGCGTAGGCTTCGCCAATTCCTTCGATCTCAACAATGTTGGCCATTTTGGTTCTCCTTGGGACGCAACACAGCATCCACGATCCAAGCTTAGCGAATTCCCCTGCATTCCTGCTGGGAGCGAATTTTTAGCCTCTGGGCAAACGAAAGTGAGGCGAAAGCTCTGATCCTCCATCGAATCAGAGACAATGGCTTCAGGAGCCCTATGAAATGGCCAATTTGCAGAATTTTATTCTGAAAATACGTGAGTTGATGAACTATAATAGTGTCATGCTGCTCGATTCGATTGATCTTCAAGTCTTAGACATCCTTCAGAACGAAGGCCGGATCACCAACGCGGAGTTGGCGAGTCGAGTCGGGCTCACCCCGGCCCCGATGCTGGCGCGCGTGAACAAGCTCGAAGAGCGAGGCTATATCCGGCGCTATGTGGCTTTGCTCGATCCGGTCGGGGTCGGGTTGAACGTGACCGCGTTTGTCAGCGTGATTTTGCATGCTCATGGGCGCGAGTCGGCGACCGCTTTCTTGTCGGCGCTGAGCGAGATTCCCGAGGTGGTCGAGTGCCATCACATCGCCGGGCAGGAGGATTACCTTTTGAAGGTCATGGCCGCGAGTCCGTCGGATTACGAGATGCTGGTGCTGGAGAAGATCACCGCGATTCCGGCGGTTCAGCGGGTCAAAACGACGATCGTCCTGAGTACTCCGAAGTCGGTGACGCAGCTGCCGATTCGAGTGGCTGAGTCTGAACGCAGCTCCGAGAGGTCGAGGAGATGACCGGGGCGGCAGAATTTGGCGTGGTGGCCTTTACGTCGCTACTCGCGATGCTGAACCCCTTCTCGGCGGCTCCGATCTTCGTGAGCATGACCAGCCACATGAAGACGGGTCGCAAGCGCACGGCGCTGCGGGCCAGCTTGACCGCAGGCATCGCCTTAGGCTTGTTTGCGGTCGGCGGAGCGGCGATCTTCGGGTTCTTTGGCATCACGGTGCCAGCTTTTCAGATCGCGGGCGGATTGCTGTTCTTGATCTCGGCGATGAAGGTGTTGCAGGGCTACGAGCGCGAGCGAGAAGAGGTCACGGAGGGTCAGGACCCCTCGGTGGTGCCGATCGGGATTCCGCTCATCGCGGGGGCGGGTTCGCTCTCGACGGTGATGGTGCTCGCGGGTCAGGCTCGGGAGGCGGCACACCAGGCGGCGCTCGGGGTCGCGATCTTGGTGAACGTGATCTTGGTGCTCCTGGTGCTGATCATCGCGCCGGGAGTCGTGTCGCGACTCGGGCGATCGGGTCAGCAGATTCTGAGCAAGGTGATGGGCTTGCTGTCCGCAGTGATCGGCGTTCAGTTCATTTTAAACGGACTCAGCACGGTGCTGATGGACCTGATGAAGCGGGCGTGAGGCGAGCTCAGGGGCGATTCTGCGCCGGCTGGACGAAGATCTCTTGGATGAGCCGGCGGACGGTCGAGGGAGCGTCGCCGACCACTAAGATGCGGGTGCCGTCGCTCGCGACGGTGCCCCCAGGCATGGGCCGCGGGCCGCCTTCGCCCCGCTTCGGAGGCGAGAACTGGTAGACAGTCACGTTCGAAAGCCCGTCGGTCAGACGATACGCGACCATGACCAGCTCTTTTTCGCCGACGAGCTGAAGATCGGTCAGCACGAATCCAGCAGGCAGATTGGTCAGCTTGCGCGGGGTGAAGCCGACGGCGGCGCGAATCCGCTCGGGGCTCGCCGATTTTGGCGGCTCCATCCGCTCGATTTGGAACCCTTGGAGGTCCGGCGCAAGATTCCTTCGCCCGTTGCCGGGCTCAAACTCGATCTTCATGGTGTCGAGCAAGCGCTCGACTTCGTTGGTCCGAGGCATCACCTCGATGCGGAGGACAAGGAACGTCTCTTCATCGACAAAGAACCGACGTCGGGGCATCTCTTGGGCTCGCGGCCGAGCAAGGATGACGAGGGTCTTGCGGTTGGCGACTTCAGCGCCCCGCTCGAAGCTGAGCTCGTAGTTTCGATCGACGAGTCCCATCCGCTCGCGAACGGGAGCGCGGAATGAGGTCGGCGAGGGTTGGACCATCGCCTTGCGCTCGTCTGGAAGGAGCGTGATCCATTGTCGGCGATCGTCGAAGCTGATGACGCCTTGGAAGGAGAGCGGCTTTAGGACCGTCGAGCGTTGGTGCCCTTTGGTGTTGATTTCGACTTTGAGTTGCAAGGTGCCGCCGCCGAGCTCGGTGATCTGCTGAGCTTGGATCATGGTGGCGGCACGAACGAACCGCCGCTCCATCGCCTTTTGCAGAGCGCTTCGTGGGGTTTCGTCGGCTTGGGCGTGGGGGAGGACGGCCGCCAAGAGCAGACCCAAAGTCAAGAGGCGGCCCGACACGGAGATTTTAGCGGCCTCCAAGCCCGACGGTCATCACGTTCGAACCGCCAAAACTGTCGGCTCCGCTCATGAAGGCTTGGTCTCGCTTGACTTCGAAGGCGACGGAGGTCGGCGTCGGATCGGAAGCGGGTTTGCCCGCGAGGGTGATCGACATCGCGAGCCAGGTCAGGGCGGCGGCGACTCCGGTGACGGCAATCATCCGGCCCCAAGGAAGCCCAGGGGCACCCCTGCAAGGTTGGGGGGTCGCGATCTGTTGGAGGAGCTTCTCTTCAAATCCGATGGGAGGCTCCGAAGGGTCGGCCATGCTCGCCATCATGCGCTTCAGGGCTCGAAGCTCTTCGATTTCCGCGGCGCAGGCCGGGCACTCGCGAAGGTGCGACTGGACGCGAAGCATCTCCTGTCCGCCGAGTTCGGAATCGAGGTAAGCCGAAAGACGAGATTGGACAAAGGGGCAGATCATCGGGCGGCCTCCTGAAATCGTCCGGGGCAGGCCTTTTTGAGGTAGTCGCGAAGCTGCTTGCGTCCACGATGGATCCGGCTCCGAACGGTGCCGACGCTGGTATTCATGATCTCGGCGATCTCCTCATAAGCCATTCCTTCCACGTCGGACAGAAGGACTGCGATCCGGAATTCGGGAGTCATCGCCTTGAGGCCGAGCTGAATCGGCTCGTCCATCGTGCGGTCGAGGAGGGCTTCGTCGGCGCGGGTTGCCCCGTCGGCGACGTCCCAGGTGAAACCTTCGGTGCTAAAAGTCTGGTCTAAGCTGGTCGTCTTCATTCGCCCGCGTCGGCGGATCATGTCGATGTGAACATTGGTCATGATCCGGTAAAGCCAGCTCGAGAAGGGCAGATTTTCGTCGTATCGGTGGAAGAACCGGAAGGCTCGCAAGTAAGTTTCTTGAACGAGGTCTTCGGCCTCGGCCGAGTTCGAGGTCAGGCGCAGAGCGAAGCCATAGGCTTGCCGATAGGTCTCGCGGCAGAGCCGCTCGAACTGAGCTTGGCTCGCCTCGGGGCTGCCTTTTCGGATTTGGGTGAGTGTGTTCAGCAAGCGAATGCCCTCTTGTTCGGGTGAAAACTTTGTTTAGCTACGAGTCAGACGTTCGGCAGAGTTCCCAATCGACCGGAATTTCTCGCGGGCCCGGGATCGATTCGGGCGGGAAGGTAACCTGAAGCCTCATTATGCCGCAAGCGATTGAGACCTTTCCGAATCCTGCCCCCCAGCGCGATTATCTGATTTCGCACGAATGTCCTGAGTTTACGAGCGTTTGTCCCAAGACGGGTCAGCCTGATTTTGCGACGATTGAGCTCGATTATGTGCCCGACCAGCTCTGCCTAGAGCTGAAGTCTCTCAAGCTGTACTACTATTCGTTTCGCAATGAGGGCATCTTCTACGAGGCGGTCACGAACCGAATTCTGGACGAACTGGTGGCGGCTTGCCAGCCCCGCTGGATGCGGGTGACTGGCCACTTCAACGTGCGGGGCGGCATCAGCTCGGTCGTGATCGTTGAGACGGGTCCGCCTCCGATCGACCTGGCCTGATCGTCGTTAGCCGTTTCGGGCGGCGAAATGCCGCATGAACTCCGCGAGGGCTTCGCACCCGGCTTTGGGGAAGGCGTTGTAGACGCTTGCCCGGCAACCCCCGACGCTGCGATGGCCCTTGAGCCCGTCGAAGCCTTCTTTCTTGGCTTCTTTCACGAACTGATCGCTCATCTCTTCGGTGCGGAGCCGGAAGGTGATGTTCATCAGGCTTCGGCTGCCTTTTTTGGCGTGACCGGTGTAAAAGCCGTCGCTTTGGTCGATCGCGTCGTACAGGACTTGGGCCTTGTCTTGATTGAGTTCAAGGCGCTTCTCAAGCCCGCCGGTCTTGAGGAGCCACTTGTAGACGAGGCCGCAGACGTAAATGCCCCACGTCGGCGGAGTGTTGTACATCGAGTCGTTCTCGGCGTGGACCCGATAGCTGAGCATCGGATGCATGTCGCGCGGCACTCTTTCGAGCATGTCCTCGCGCAGGATCACGAGGGTCACTCCTGCGGGGCCCATGTTTTTTTGCGCCCCGGCATAGATCATGGCGTAGTTTTCCATGTTGACCGGCCGCGAGAGGATGTTCGAGCTCATGTCGCAAACGAACGTGCCATGGACCTGGGGATCCTTCAGAAAGTCAACGCCTTGGATGGTCTCGTTGCTCGTAAAGTGGATGTAGCACGGGTTCTCGCTGTAGTTCATTTGCGAGGGCCGGGGCGCGTGATCGTAGTTCGTGGATTTTGAGTCGAAAATGACGTTGGTCTTGCCGACGAGGCTCGCCGCTTCGATCGCCTTTTTGCCCCATGTCCCGGTCAGCACGTAGTCGGCAGAGCGGTGCTCTTCGAGGAAGTTCATCGCGAGCATCGAGAACTGGAGCGAGGCGCCGCCCTGAAGAAATAGAATTTTGAAGTGATCGGGGATTCCGATGAGTTGCCTGAGGTCGGCGATCGCTTCTTCGAGAACTGATTCAAAGACCTTGCCGCGGTGGCTCATCTCCATGATGCTCATTCCTGAGCCCCGAAAATTCACCATCTCATCTCTTGCTTGCTCCAGGACCTCGACGGGGAGGCAGCTGGGCCCAGCGGAGAAATTGAAAGTGCGATCGTAAGGCAGGATCTGAGCGACGTTCATCTTTTTGGTATACCCGTTCTGGTCCCAGATGACCTCTTTTTGAATGATCCAGTCGGGGACCTCAGGCTTGGGGACGGAGCGATCAAGGGCTCGGTCAAACCAGGAATCTCGGGCTGAGGCAGGCCCTGCGTCAGCGCCGAGAGCTGATCATAGGCGATTTGGGCGAGCTTTTCAAGGTTGACGACGTCTTCGCGATTGTAGGCGATGAGCTTGTCGAGAGAGTCCGCTCGCCCTCGGCAATACTCGGTCCAGAGTCGGATCGCGTCGAGTCCGGTGAGGCCGTCGATTCCTTCGCCTCGATCCCACCCGAGCTGTTTCTCGATCTTCTTCAGCCCTCCGCGAAAGCCGATCCGCTTCAGCGTGGCGCATAGGTCGAGGTGAATTTGGTCGAACGGGACGGACTTGAACCGCTTCTGGAGCATCGGGACGTCGAAGCCCAGCCCGAAAAAGGTCACGATCATGTTCGCTTCGGAGATCAGATCGTGAAATCGTTCGAGGTCGCGACCCTTGACGAGTCCGGTGAATTCGTTCCCATCGTAAAGGCCGATCAAGGTGACGGCATCACCTCGCCGCCCGCCGTCGGTCTCAATGTCCAGATAGAGACAATGGGACCGAAATTCCGGCCAAGCGCGCCAGGCTTCGTTGTGCCCGAGTCGGAGCTGGAAGAACTGGTGGTTTCGATCCGTAAGAGCTTCGAGGCTCTGCTCGACGAGCCGGGCGGTCTGGTCTCGGTCGGCGGTCCCGAGATTGAACTCAGCCGGGTTTTGCAAAAAGGTGTCCCAATCGGAACACCCTTGCGCCCAGAGGTTCTTTTCGGTCTCTCGCCCGATTCCGGGGATGTGGCAGAACGTGCGGCGAAGCACTATCCGCCGCCGGTCCGTTCGCGAGGAACTGTTCCACCGGGGGGAGTTGCGGGTTTCATCGGGTTTGTGATCGTGGTGATGCCTTGGGAGAACCACTCCGACTTGGCTTCGGGATTGTCGTACCAAAAGGTCCCGGTTTTGAGGTTGCGGTCGAATTCGGCCGTCAGGCGAACAATGCCTCGTCCGTACCAAACGGTCCGCATGTCGCGGCCAAACCACTGGATCGCGCGAAAACTCCCGGTGACGACGATGCGTCCGGTGCCAAACCAAGTTTGACGCCGATCGTCCATATGTTCTTGCCGGAGATTGCCCTGGGTCTCGATCTTGAGCTTTTTGGGATCGCCGGAGATCAGGACCGAGCCGGTGAAGCTGATTTCGACTCGGCCGACGCCATCGATCATTCGAAAACTGCCGATGTTGGCTTGAAGATGCAGGGTGCCGTAGTCGGGTTTGGGGGTCACTCCGGCTCGTTGAGCGGGGGTTGCTGGTTGAGTTGCCCCGAGGGCAGGCAGGAGAAATGCAACTCCACAAAGAATTCCATTAAAAAAGGCACGCACTTCGATATTCCGCATCATTGCTCATTGTATCCGACGACGTACGATGGGAAATGGTTTGGGATTCGGTCCGAATCGAACACACGAGATGAAGAATCGAAAATTAGGAATGATCCTTTTGAGCCTGGGGGGCCTGGCGCTGATGGCATCGGCTTTTCTGGTGAACGCGAGTCCGTATGTGACCGTGGCTCAGGCCAAAACGATGCGCGGGGACAATCTTCACTTGGCGGGCGACCTGATTCCTGGGACCATGCGAGTGCGTTCGTCTGAGCTGAAAGTTGAGTTTCAGATGAAGGATGCCGAAGGGGCGACGGTCCCGGTGATTTATGCGGGCACTCCACCCGCCAACATGGGCTCGGCAACGAAAGTTGTCGCGATCGGGCAGTACCAAGACGACCACTTCCAGGCTCGGCAGCTCCTGCTGAAGTGCCCGAGCAAATACGAGTCGACCGACAAGGGTGCAGAGGCGGGAGCCAAGAAGGATGCCCCCTACTGAAGGTCACCAACACACGGCGCCCGTTCTTGGGGTGCCGCCGGATTGGTCGCTCTGGGTCGGCTCGCTGGGGCGGACTTTCATCTTTTTGGCGGTCGCCTTTTTCTTAGCGACCACCCTCTTTTGGGTTCTTCAGCCACGGCGAGATCGGTGGGGCCGATGGGGGACTCTCAGCTTCGTCCTTGGTTGTACGAGCCTGTTTGGGGCCTTTGGATCGCTTGCGACCCTCTTTATAAACCAGCGCTTTGAGTTCGCCTATGTTTATGGCCACAGCGATGCGGCGACGACTCTGGCCTATCGAGTTGCGGCGGTTTGGTCGGGGCAGCAAGGCAGCTTTTTGCTTTGGGCCTGTTGCAGTGCGATTTTTGGACTGATTGCTCTCCGTTCGGTCGGGGTCGACCGGCGATGGTACATCGTGGTGTACGCCCTGTTTTTAGGGGCGATCTCCGGCATCTTGGCTTACGAATCGCCCTTCTTGTTGAATCTGGTCGACGGCAAGCCGGTCGTTCCTCCGGATGGTGTGGGTCTTCAACCGTCGCTGTTGAATTACTGGGTCACGATCCACCCGCCCACGATCTTTTTGGGCTTTGGGTCTTTGACCGTCCTGTTCGCTTGGGCCTTTAGTGCGCTTCTTCGCCGTGACCTGGAGACCTGGGTGCGCCCGATTCGGCCCTACGCGATCGTTTGCATGACGCTCCTGGGGCTTGGACTCTGCATGGGCGGTTTTTGGGCCTACGAGACGCTCGGATGGGGCGGTTTTTGGGCTTGGGACCCGGTGGAGAACGTCAGCTTTGTGCCTTGGTGCATCACCGTGGCGCTGGTGCATGGGCTTTATGTCCAAGCAGCCCGGAAAAAGGGGGCTTTTGCGAACGCCATGCTCGCAGGGTGCGGGCTGTTGAGCTTTGTTTACGGGACCTTTTTGACCCGGTCGGGCCTGCTCGGAGATACGAGCGTCCATAGCTTTGCCGAGATGGACCGTTCGGCCTTGCGCATTTTGGTGGGCGTCTTGGGTGTAGGGATTCTCGCGTTTTTGGTGACTTGGACGGTTCGTTGGCGAGCCGCACGCAAGCTCGCCTCGGCCGCGCCGCCACCTGAAAAAACACCGTTTCATCGGGAAGCCTTTTTGTCTGCTGGAATGTGGCTGATCCTGGCGACAGGGGTCGGCGCCGGAATTGGGATGAGCGTCCCACTGGTCCAGGCTCTGCTGGGTCAGGCTCCCAAACGAGTCGAAGAGCACACTTATCACTTGATCTTGGTGTGGCTCTACTTGCCGCTCATGGTCGTCATGGGCATGGCCCCGTTCCTGAGCTGGCGAGCGCAAGGCGGCAAGGTTGTCTTTCAGCGGTTGACTTGGGTTGTGGTCTCGACGTTGACGTTGCTCGGCATCTTCCTCTTTTGGATTCGGTTGCCGTTTTCGAACTACCGGCTCGATCCCAAAGAGTCGATCACAGGTCCTTTTGGTTTTGAGTTCGGCCAAGTGCCCTTGATGGCGTTGCTGGTTGGGGTGTCGCTCTTCGTCTTGATCAGCGGTCTTTGGCGATTGCTGGAGACTTGGAAGCGATCTTTCCCCGCGATCGGGGGCATGCTGACCCACTTCGGCATCGGGGTGACGATGTTGGGCTTGGTGGTTTCTCGGGGCTTTGAGCGAAGCGAACAGTTCGCCGTGCCGGAAGATCGGCCCGTGCGAGCGATGGAGTTCATCGTCGAGCGAGAGGGCCGCACGAAGCAGCTCTTTGACCGAACCAACGAAGAGCTGTTTCGGCTCACCACCGACCGAGGCAACATCTTGATGCACCCGGGGCTCTATTACATCGAGCAAGACGATGGCCGGGTCCAGCCTTTTGCTTGGCCGCATGTGCATCGCTTCCCGCTCTATGACCTCTATCTCGTGGTCGGGGCTTTGAGCTTTGACGATCCGTTTACGCGGGAGTTTAAGGTTGGCGAGGAGGTCCTTTATGACCAGACTCTGGTGAAGTACCTCGGGATGCGGATGGAAGGCCAGCCGGGCCAAGTCGGGACCAAGTTTATCGCTGATGTGCAGGCACGGGTGGACGGACAGGAGTACCGGACGAGCGCCGTCTTTGAGATGACCGAGCAGGGCCCGCGAAGGCAGGCGGTCCGATTGACGCCGACCCTCTTGGTTCAGCTGGACCGGATGGATGCTGGGACGAAATCGGTGACTCTGACCTTGAGCTCGATCTTGGCTTACTACCCCGCCGAGCTCTTCTTTAAGCCGATGACCGGGCTCGTTTGGGTGGGCGTGGGTATCATGTCGTTGGGTGGTTTTTTGGCGGCTTGGTCTCGGCGGAGGCTGAGGTCGCCGGGGTCGAGCTCCGGCTCGAGTACGGCAGACTCCGATCCGAAGGAGTCGGAATCCAGCGAAGGGCCTGCCCTTGAGATCGACCATGCGTCTGCTTCAGCTCGTTAAAGCGAAAATTCACCTCGCCCGGATTACGTACTGTAACCCGGAGTATGTCGGCTCGATTGAGATCGACGGCGATCTGATGGATCGCGTGGGAATTCTCGACGGCGAACTGGTTCATATCTGGGCGGTGGATCACACCTCTCGTCTCGTCACGTATGCATTTCGGGGTCCCCGAGGGGCCATCGGGATGAATGGTGGAGCGGCTCACTCCTTTTCACCCGGGGATCGAGTGGTCATCGCGGCCTTCGCGCTGTCGGATGAGCCGATTGAGCCGAAGATGATCCTGTTAGACGAGGAGAATCGGTTTGTCCAAGAACTCAAACCTTACTGCGTCACCGGTTGATTTAGGCGCGCTCCTGGAGTCTTCGGGTGCGATCCTGCGCGGGCACTTTATCCTCACGAGCGGTCGGCATTCGGCGGTCTATTTTGAGAAATTCCGGGTTCTTGAGCGCCCCGAAGTCTTGAGTGCTTTGGCGAGCCAGCTTGTCTCTGAGCTTCCGTCGGGAAGCGTTGACCTGGTGGCGGGGCCAACGACCGGCGGGATCATCATCGCTTTTGAAGTCGCTCGGCAGCTGGGGGTCCCGTCTCTTTACGTCGAATCCGAAGACGGTCAAAGGAAGCTTCGCCGCGGGGCTAAAGTCCCTCCCGGAGCAAGAATCTTGGTCGTTGACGACGTCCTGACGACTGGAAAATCAGTTCGGGAAGTGAACACCCTTCTGAAGGAACAGGGCGGCGAAGTCGTTGGTGTTGGGGTCCTCATTGATCGCTCCGGCGGAGCGGTGGACTTTGGAGTGCCGCTCGTTCGAGCCTATGAAGTTCAAGCCGAGAGCTTCGCTCCCGACGAAGTGCCGGAGTGGCTGGCGAGAATTCCGGCGGTGAAGCCGGGCACACGCTCCTCTTGAGGCTCGTTCTGAGGGCTCCTTGGGGCGTTTGCAATGGGCCTGAGTCGAGGTTTGAACCTGAAGAAATTCGGGTGAACCTGCGAATTTCACTAGAGGGGTACTTTTTTTTTGCCATAATCGTCCATAATGCGATGCAAGGAAACGTGCATCTCACTGAACCGCGTGATAGGAATGAGGTTGAGCCCCTCCAGGGCTTGATTTTTACGCGTAGATTTGCTATGATGAGTTCGTTTCAATCTGCACCGTCAAATCTAGGGACTGGCGCAGAGCATCCAACTAAGGACAGTGGAGGAGAAGTGTATGACTAACAAGCGGGCGCGATTTGCGCTTAATTGGTTTGTGCCTCTAGTCGTGCTCGTGACGGGCGGCGCTGCTATCGTGACTTCGGGTTGCGGTGGGAGTGACGATGACGGAACGACCGGCGGCGGCGGCGGTACAACCCGAGACCTGGGTGTTTCGGCACAGTTTGCCGCGATCACCCGACAAGTGCCGAGCTATGTGACGAAGGTTGAGGTGACCGTAACGGCCCCGACCGGCGTGACTTACGATGGCGGCACGGTGACCCTGAACCGACCGAGCGGCGATGCCGGCGGATCGGTCAGCGGTACGTTTAACGATGTTCCAGTTTCGACGGGCGCTTACACGCTGAACGCAACGATGTTCAACGGTTCGACGGAAGTGGGTTCGGCCACGACGGAAGTCACGGTTTCGGGCAGCGGCGCTGACCCGAGCGTGAACTTCTCGGCTGCGTTGGCAGATGCCGGCACGGCTGCTTCGGTGGCTGTGGTCGGTGGCGATGCTACGGTGACCGTGGGTCAAACCGGCACGCTTTCGGCTGAAGTGAAGGATGCTGACGGCAACGTCCTCTTCACCAGCAGCAACGGTAGCGCGATCAGCTGGAGCAGCAACAACGCCGCTCTGACGCTGGCCGCAGCCAGTGGCGCTTGGACGGCAAATTCGGCCGGCACCGCGACCGCGACGGCCACTCTCTCGGGCACGGGCCTTTCGGGCTCGGCTGACATCACCGTCGTTCCTTCGAGCGGCGTGGCGACGTTTAGCATCGACTGGGCCGCTGTTCAAGCCGTCCGATCTTCGCAACCGGGCTATGTGAACACCGTTGTCAGCCGAATGGTTGATGGCGATGGCGTCACTCAAGACACCGTGATCACCGCGCGACGCGACACCTCGGCTTACACCGAAGGCATCAGCTTCACGAAGGCGATCCCGAACGGAGAGTACACGCTCCAAATCCTCGGTTACGCTGCAGTTGTAACGCTCAACAACCCGAATCCGGGCGGTCCGGCGCTGACGACGGTCAACGTTCCTGTGTTCATGGTCGGCGGAAAGGCTTACCTGGATGCGGCTGGAACTCAGCCGGTGGTGGTCTCGACCAGCAACACGACCTCGACGATCGCTTCGATGAAGCTTGTCCAAACGACGACGCTTGGTCAAGGCACGACGGCTCCGATTCCAGTTGGCAATTCGACCGATCTTTCGGGCAAGACCATCTACATCTACGAAGGTCAAACTCTGAGCCACCTCGGCGGCTTCGGAATGACGGCTTCCAACACGATTCTCCTCGGCAACGCAGGTCAATCGGGTGGTGCGGGTCACTTCCAACTGCGATCTTCGAACGGTAGCATCACTGGAAACGACATCGTCGGAATCAACCAAGGCGTCTTCGCCAACAACAACCCGATCTTCATCTGGGGCAAGAAGGCTGGCACCACGACTCTGACGTTCGAACCGACCAACGGTCCTTCGGTCAGCACCACCGTGACGGTCAACGTTCTGCCAGCTCCTAAGCTCGCTGCGAACAGCGCGACCGGTATCCGAATCGGCTTCCTGCCGAAGGTCACCACGGCCGCTCTGGCGATCCCGGGTGTCAACCTCCCAGGAACTGCCAACCTCACGAACGCCGCTGCCGCTTCGTTCCAAGCTTCCGCTGGAACGTTGGCTGATCAATCGGCTCTCGTGACGATCGGTGGAAACCTGACGTTCTCGAACCCGGCTCTCAACTCCGATGGCACCAAGATCGCCTTCGTCGTCAACAGCGACAACGGTCGATCTGTCATCGCCGTGGCCGATGTTCGATACACCGAGCCGACCGTGACTCAAACCGCGGGCGTTTACAGCTTCGACAAGGTCGTGCTGTGGACCGGCGCTGGCGACGTTCGCGCCAAGAACCGACCGACCTGGGACAAGAGCGGCAACCTCTACTACGAGCAAGCTGACACGGCTCCTGCGAAGAACAACATCTATCGCTCCACCGGTCCGAACGTGGCAACCAACCTGACGGCAGCGATCCCGGGCAACATGTACTATCCGGTTGTGGATGGTGCTCGCCTGGCGTTCATCAGCGACAACAACGTTGGCGCAGCTCCGTTCCAATCGAGCATCGTGATCATCCCGTCGACCGGCGGTACGGTGACGGCTCAATCGTCCAACCTCAGCGCGGCAGCGGCAGCACAAGGAATCTTGTTCGCTCAAGCCGGTAACGTCTCGGGTTACACGAACGGTCTGGCTTGGTCGAACGACGGTACGCAACTGTACTACAGCGACCTGGCGGGCAACATCGTGAGCTTGACGGCAGCCACGCTGAACAACGCTCTTCCGGCAGCTACCTCGGTGGTGGTTCCGGCAGCTGGTGCCCACTGGTGGCCGATCGCTTGGAATGGCGTCTTGATCCAAGACACCGTTCAAAATCCAGTCCAAGACTTCTTCCAACCTGGAAGGAACTTCGTGCTCTGGAACGATGGCGGAACGACAACCATCGTCGGTAAGGCAGTCGGAACGACCGGCGGCTTCACCACCAACTTCGGCTTCAACAATTCGTGGACTCAACCGCGAATGGCAGGTCCGGCTAACTAAAGCCTGACTTTCAGTTGAACTGAAGACACATATTGCCCCCACTTCGGTGGGGGCAATATTTTGTTTTCCGGGTCCTAGTTGCCAGAGCTGTAGCCAGGTAAAACTCTCCCCATGATGAAACGATGGGTGGTGTTGATGCTCCTTAGCTGGACGTTGATCCTGGCGGGATGCGGTGGAGCAGGAGGTGATGATCCGACTCCGAGAAGTCCTTTTGAAGGAATCTGGGAGGTTCAGACTGAAACCACGCGCTCCCGAGTGCGCGGAAACTTTCAAGACACGTTGCGTCTGGGCATCGGCCAAACGGGGACGCTGACCGGGTCCATCCAGAGGGTCAACCTGGGCACAGGACGAGTCTCTCGGGCAACGATTCGCGGGGGCGTGAGCTCATCGGGACTCTTGCGCACTCAGATTACGGGAAGTGGGGAGATCGAGAGCGCCCCGATGAACGGACAGATGGCTCTGACTTCATCGACGACCATTGAACTGGTGCTGGATGAGAACCCCACCCTTACCTCAGGAACGCCGCTTACGATGAATCGAGTCGAGTAGATTAGTCGCCCATGCCTTTGGCGAGGCGGCTAAAGGTCTCCTTGTCGACCGCCCGCATGAGGCACTCTTCGTAGCTGCACGAGCCGTTGCGGAAGTGGTCGGACAAAGAGCGGTCCATCGTCTGCATGCCCTGCTTGGCTGAGGTCTCGATCACGCTGTACATCTGGTGAGTTTTGCCCTCGCGAATCAGGTTCTTGATCGCGGGGGTCCCGAGCATGATTTCGATGGCCGCCACCCGGCCCCCGCCCAGCTTCGGGATGAGTTGTTGCGAGACCACGCCTTCGATGGTGTTGCCCAGCAAGACCCGGATTTGGTCCTGTTGGTCGCTTGGAAAGACATCGATGACCCGGTCGATGGTGCTCGGTGCGTTGCGAGTGTGCAAGGTTCCGAAGACGAGGTGTCCGGTTTCCGCCAGCGTCAACGCAGCCTCGATCGTTTCGAGGTCGCGAAGCTCACCGACGAGGATGATGTCGGGGTCTTCGCGCAGGACCGCCCGCAGGGCCGCATGGAAAGAAAATGTGTCGGCGTGAAGCTCGCGCTGGTTGACCATGCACTTCTTGTGGCTGTGCAGGTACTCAATCGGGTCTTCGATCGTCAGGATATGGCCGTGTCGATTGTCATTGATGTCGTCAATGACCGTCGCAATTGTGGTGGATTTTCCCGAGCCGGTCGGACCGGTGACGAGAACAAGCCCACTCGTTCGGTTGCTGAGTTCGCGGATCACTGCGGGCAAGCCAAGAGTCTCGAAGCTGGGGATCTTGGTCGGAATCGCGCGAAGTGCGGCGCTGACGAACCCCTTCTGCATATAGACGTTGAAGCGAAATCGAGCCAGGCCCTTGACGCTGTAACCGAAATCGAGTTCGTGCGTGCGCTCGAACTTCTCTAGATTCTCGTTGGTGAGGGTCTCATAGACCAGCCGCCGGGTGTCCTCGGCCTTGCAAACTTCGAACGGGAGTGGGACGACTTCACCATCCACTCGGACCATCGGCGGCAGACCAACCGTCAAATGGATGTCACTCGCTTTGCGCTCGACCGCCATCCGGAGCAGTTCGTCGATATGCACAGAGGCGAGCGGCTTGAATTCGCCGGAGACCTCGTTCGAGATGATCCTGAGGATCGGTTCCACGCCCACGGCGTATCGATCCTCGTTGACCTCCGGGATCAGGACATCCTGGGGAACCAAACCGGGAGTATTTTGATCCAGCAGGTGACTCATCGCGGCGGGCGAAAGGTCCGGCGTGACCGTCGGAATCGGATCGACCGGTTTCACGGGCTCGCCGTTGCGCGGGTCGATGGCCAGCCCTTCTTGAGCGGCTGGGTTGTCCGAGGCTTCGGTCTCCCCGAGCAGCTTTTTCCAGGAAAATTCGCTTGACATGGCTTTATCCCATCCCTTGTTTGGCTGCGTTGGCGCAAGCACCGGTGGCCGCGTCAAACCAATCATTCAGGCTTTCTGGGCCGGTTCCGAGCGCGGCAAAGACCCATTCTGGCGGTTGTTCGGAGTCGAATTCGGAGGAGCTTTGAAGCCGGGTCGCAAACCAGTGCCCGAGTGTCACGCTGGCCCGCAGCCCTGCGGCGGGGTCGTCGGGCTCTAGGGGCCGCCGGTAGTCCAGTCCTGAGATCAAGACGGCCGGAAATCCCCACTTCATGGCGGCCGCGACCGAAACTTCGATATGAGACGAGCCGTAAACCGCTCGCTCGGCTTGCTCTTCATCGGCGCCGTGCTGGATGAGGGCCTGGACGGTGTCAAAGTTCTGCGCCTCGGCGCGGTCGAGCAGTGTCCGGCCGATTAGGTGAAGGAGTCCGCAGGTATAGGCCTCTTCGGGGTTCGCTCGCTTGGATTTTTGGGCGAAGGTCGAAGCGGCAATGGCGGTGTCGATGCTGAGGCGCCACCAAGCCCGTCGGCGGAGCGACTCGGCGTCGGTCTTGCCGACAAAGAGGTCGAAAACGCCCACGTTCATCGCGATTTGGCGGACAGATTTCAGCCCCAAGAACATGACCGCGTCTTTGATCGAAGTGACTTTGCGGGGCAGGGCGTAGAAGGCGGAATTCGACTGCTGAAGAACCTTGGCCGAAAAGCCCGGATCGACGACGATGGCGCGCTCGATCTCCGCGGCAGACGAGTCTTCGACTCCAGTCATTTCGACGATCTTGAAGACGACCTGAGGCAAGACGGCGAGATCGCCAACCCGGCTCATGGCAGTTTGGTTGATGGGGTGATTGGTTTCGGCGCTCATCAGTCAGGTGCTCCTGGGGAAAATTATCGGTTGGTCTAGGCGTAGATCACGCGGAGAACTTCGTCCACGGTGGTCGTGCCCATCAAAATTTTAAGAACGGCGTCCATCTGGAGGGTCAGCATGCCGTTTTCGACAGCGAGGTGGCGGATGATATGGCTTGGTGACTTCTTGAGAATCTCGTCTCGAATCGGATCGTTCATCGACATCAGTTCATGAACACCGGTTCGGCCCTTATAGCCGGTGCCCTTGCACTTGTCGCAGCCTGCCCCTTTGAACAGCGTGATTTCGCCATTGGTGTCGACGGCGACATCGTGCGGCAAGGGAAATCCGAATCGGACAAGCGACTCTTTGCTTGCGGTGTAGGACTCTTTACAGTTGGGGCAGATCTGCCGGACGAGTCGTTGGGCCAAAACGCCGACGATCGACGAGGAGATCAGGAAGGGCTCGACCTCCATGTCGATGAGTCGGGTGGGGGCGCTGGCAGCGTCGTTGGTGTGGAGGGTGCTCAGAACCAAGTGACCGGTCAGGGCCGCCTCCATCGCGATGGTGGCGGTTTCGTTGTCCCGCATTTCACCGACCATGATCACGTCGGGGTCTTGGCGGAGCATCGCCCGGAGGCCGGCGGCAAAGGTCATTCCGGCGCGGTTATTGACGTTGCACTGGTTGATGCCGCTGAGCTCATATTCGACCGGATCTTCGATCGTGATGATATTGTTGCTGCCGTCATTGATCTTGTTCAAGATCGAATAGAGCGTGGTGGATTTGCCCGAGCCGGTCGGCCCGGTGACGAGAATGATGCCGAAGCTCCGGCTGGACATATCCTCGATGAGCTTGTGGTTGTGGGGCAGAAATCCGAGCTTGGAAAGGCCGACATTGATCCCGCCTTTGTCGAGAATCCGCATGACGATCTTTTCGCCGAAGACGACGGGAAGGGTGGAGACCCGGAAATCGAACTCCTTTCCATTCACGGAGGCGGTGATCCGGTTGTCTTGGGGCGTCCGCTTTTCGGCGATGTCCATGTTGGACATGATCTTGAAGCGAGAGGTGAGGGGCGCCAAGACCTTCTTTGGCAAGCGAAAAGTCTCGTGCATGACGCCGTCGATCCGATAGCGGACCAGGATTCCGTCTTTTCTCGGCTCGATGTGGATGTCGCTCGCCTTGTCCTGGACTCCTTGGCTGACGATCAGGTTCGCGAGTCGAATGATGGGGGCGTCTTCGCCCATTTCTCGGAGTTCGTTCTCGCTCAGGTCGTCGTCTTCTGCTGCCGAGATGCTGAGATCTCCATCAAAGTCGCGCATGACCCCGGCGACGGCGTCACTGACCCTGGCATCATTGCGATATTGCCCGCTGATCGCCTGGTCGAGCTCTTCTTCGACGGCGATGTGGGGCTCGATTTCGCGCCCGGTGACCATGCGGAGCTCGTCGATGACAAAGACGTCGAGCGGATTCGCCATGGCGACGATCAACTTGCTCTCGTCGACTGAGATGGGGAGGATTTTGAACTTCTTGGCGAGTGTTTGGGGGATGAGCTCAAGCGCTTCGGGGGTCGGGGTGACGTCTGTGACGTCAAGAAAGCCGATTCCCCAGACCTTTCCGAGGCATCGAACTCGATCGCGCTCCGGGACGAGGCCCATGCTGACGAGGACCCGGGCAATAGGATCGCTGCCGCCCAGCTCCTCTTGCTTGGCTTCGGCCAAGAGGAGCTGTTCGCGAGTGATTAACCCCTCCCTCACGAAGACTTCGCCCGTCAACATTTCCCAAGAGGGGATTCCACAGGCCGTCGGCCTCTGGGGCTGGTATCTTTTCGGGTAGTCATGACTCCTCAGGTTCAGCAGGCACTGCAGGCGGTGCAGCAATATATGGCGAATCGCCAGATGGATCAATCCTTGCGGATCTTGGTCCGGGCGTTGCAGCGTGACCCGCGGGACCCCGACTTGCTCATCTGGATGGGCTTGGTGCTCTTTGAGAATCGACAAGATGCCGACGCCAGGCCGTACTACGAGCGGGCGATTCAAGCGGCCCCGCACCGGTCTGATCTGCGTTCGCATTTTGGTCGGTATTTGGTCGAGCAAGGCGAGGCCGAAGAGGCCGAGAAGCAGTATCGAGAGGGGATTCGATGTAATCCCCTGGATTTGGATGCCCAGCTATGGCTGGGCCATCTTCTCTTCGGACTCCATCGACATGAAGAGGCCTTCGAAATTGGGACAGGGATTCTGAGCGTCGATCCCTCTCATTTAGGTGCGCTTTCCTTGTGTGGGACTTCGGAAAGAGAGCGAGGACGAATTGATGAAGGATTGCGATTCTTGGAGCGAGGGCTCGCGTTGGAGCCGAGTCATCCGGTTTTGATCTCGAACTATCTCTACATGACTCATAATTCTCCGACTTTGAGTGCGGCGCAGGTTTTTCGGGCTCACCAACAACTCGCGCCGAGGTTGGTGGCGGCATCGCCCCCGTTGGAGCTCCACAATGATGTCGATCCGGAACGGCGGCTGGTGCTTGGACTTGTCGGTGGTGAATTTTTATCTCACTCCGTGATGTGGTTCTTGTTACCGCTTTTAAGAAACCTTGAACGTTCGCAATTTCAAATTCACCTTTATCACAACTCATCGAAAGAAGATCATGTGACCGAGCAGTATCGCAACTTGGCAGACACATTGACGAATATTTTCGGATGGTCGGCGCAGGCAGTGATGAAACAAATTACTAAAGATCGTGTGGATGTTTTGATTGACTTATCGGGGCATACCGGCAACACAAGGTTGGAGGTCTTTGGTTGGCCATTGGCTCCCATCAGGATGACCTACTTGGGGTATCCAGATACGACAGGCCTCCCGCTAGATTATCGAATGGTCGATGAGCGGACTGATCCGCCGGGTTATGAGTCTTTTTCAACGGAAAACCTCCTTCGCCTTTCCGGTTCCTTCTTGAGTTATGGGGTTCCGGAAAATGCTCCTCCTGTGCAACCTCTGCCTGCCCTATCCTCTGAAACCTTTACCTTTGGGAGCTTTAACGCGATGCCTAAGCTGAATGCCGAGGTCTTGCAGATTTGGGGGCAGCTGTTAGCTCGTTCTAGAAATTATCGATTGGTGTTGAAGAATTTTGCTTTTCGAAACCCGCGGACTTGTGAAGAGGTGCGTGAAAACCTCGTTCGAGCTGGCGCCCACGAAAGTCAGATTCAGTTTCTTTACTGGACTGAAACGATGGAGGATCATTGGAAGCTTTATCACGAAATCGACTTGGCGCTGGACCCCTTTCCTTACAACGGGACGACGACGACCTGTGAGGCCTTGATGATGGGGGTGCCTTCGGTCGGTTGGCGAGGAGATCGTCATTGCGCGCGCGTCACTTGGAGTTTGCAAGAAGCCGTCGGGCTCAGCAACTTTTCTTCAGAAACGCGAGAGGGCTTGATTGAGGTCGCTGAATCCTGGGTCCAAAGAAAAAACGAGTTAGCTCAGATCAGGATGGGTTTGCGTGATCAACTGCGTCGATCGCCGGTCGGTGACTCGGTCCGATTTGCTCAAACTTTTTCTGAAGCCATTCGTGAAAAGTGGCGTGATTGGTGCGTCTCTCAAGCGTAGGAAAGTATTGATGTCTACCGTGGAAAACCTCCTTGCTTCGGCGCATCATTATGTTGCGAATCGGCAGTACGAGGCGGCGCTGCGTATTTTGGTCCGCGGGGTCCAACAGTTTGGGAACATCCCCGAAGTGCATCACCAGCTGGGCTTGACCTTGGCTCAGTCAGGGCATCTGAAGGAAGGGCGCCAACCGATCGAGAAAGCGATCATGCTGGCACCGCATGTGGGGCTCTATCGAGCCAATCTGGGACGGCTTTTCATGGCGGTTCGAGACTTGCAGTCGGCCGAGCGATGTTTGCAGGAGGCGATCGACCTGGATGCGCGACTTCCGGATGCATGGATGTGGCTTTCGGAGCTTCAGTCCGAGCAGCGCCGCTATGCCGAGGCTGAGGATTCGATCCGGCGAGCCTTGGCGATCGATGGACGGAGAGAGGACTGCACGATCTTTTTGGCCCGGCTGCTAGGGCAATCGGGGAGGGTCGAAGCGGCTCTCGCAGTCCTGGAGGATCGGTTGCGGCACGATCCGACGAATCAGTATCTCTTGAGCGCCCGAGCGTTTTGGCTGAATTACTTGGACCGCCCGCCGGCGGACATTGTGCGGGCCCACCACCAATGGGGGGCACAAATGGCCTCTGATGAGCCGCCCTTTTTCAGCCACCGTAAGATTCATTTTGATCCGAACAAGCGGCTTCATCTTGCGTTCATTTCGCAAGATTTCCGCAAGCACTCGGTTGCGTATTTTATGAAGCCCTGGGTTCTGCATCGTCCGCAAGATCGAGTGCAGACCTCGTTTCTTTACGATCTTCATAATCAGGATCCATTCACGGAGTGGTTTGCTGAGCGAGTAGACCATTTTGTGATGGCGGCTCCTTGGGATGATTCGCAGATCATGGAGTGGATTTCAAAACATCATGTGGACATCTTGGTGGATTTGAGTGGTCATACGTCAAACCGACGTTGGGGGGTTTTTCGCGCTCGCCCGGCTCCCCTCCAAGTGACCTATCTGGGTTATCCTAATACGACGGGGCTCCCGCAGATGGATGCCCGAGTGGTGGATGTTTGGACCGATCCATTCGGGTCAGAAAATCAGGCGACGGAGACCCTCGTCCGATTGCCCAGCGGATTTTTGTGCTATCTGCCGCCGGACGATGCACCGGAGATTCAGCCGCTCCCGGGGCTGACCAAGCCGTTGACGTTGGGATCGCTCAACGCGCTCGCCAAGATTCAGCCCGTGAGTTTGGCGATGTGGGCCGACGTGCTCCATGCGATCCCCGAAAGCCGCCTCATCCTGAAAGATCGGGCTCTGAGCGAAGAGTCGACGCGACAGGAGGTGTTGCAGGCTTTTGCACAATTGGGCATCTCGGCTGAGCGCCTGACACTTTTGGATTACATTGATGATCCGAGAGGGCATTTAGCGATTTATCATCAGATCGATTTGGCCCTGGACACCTATCCTTATCATGGCACAACCACAACCTGCGAAGCCATGTGGATGGGGGTGCCTACTTTATCTCGAATCGGTGATCGACATGCCTCACGAGTTGGGCATAGTTTGCATCACAAAATGGGCCAAGAGGGTTTTGATGCGCAGGATGCAGATGAGTTTGTCCGGCTTGCCGTCTATTGGTCACAAAGTCGAGAAGAATTGGCGGAATTGAGGCTCGGAATGCGGGAAAAGATGCGGATGTCAGGGCTCGTTGATGGCCGACAGTGGGCTCAAGAATTTGAGGAGGCATTGCGTGAATTGTGGGCCGTGGTTTGCGAGGAGAGGAGCGGGTAGCGGTGGATTCTTATGCCGCAACGATTCGTCAGCATTTAGAGGCGAAGCGACCCCTTGAGGCGGCAAGAGTCGCTTTGCGAGCTTTGCAAAAGAACTCGCAAGATGCGGATCTCAATTTGATGCTCGCGGTGGCGCTCGGAGATGCAGGGGAATGGGAATCCGTTCGACCCTATTTAGAGAAGGCGATTCAGCTAGCTCCGTTGCGTGCCGACTTCTGGATGACGTGGGGGCGATTTTTAATGCAAGTTCGTGATCCCGACGCGGAGTCCGCGCTTCGCGAAGCATTGCGATTGCGGCCCCACTATCCGGCGGCGACATTTGAGCTGATCGGACTTTTGCTTTCGGAGCAGCGGTGGAGCGAGGCGAAATCATTGGCAGAGCGAGCCTTGGAATCAGATCCGAGTCAGGCCCGGGCGTGGGTCCTGATGGGACATTTGCTACGCGAAGGCGGAGATGCCGAAGCCGCCCAAGAACACTATCGCCGTGCCGTCGAAATCGTCCCTCATGAGCTCGCGATCATGAGCAATCGGGCCTTTAATTCGAACTACGTGGATTCAGTCTCTCCTTCGGAGAGCGCCAGGTTTCATCAGGAGTTCGGTTCGATGATGCACCGGTTTGTCTCGCCTCAAGCCGTTTCGGTGAAAGATCGCCGTCCGGATCGTCGGTTAAAAGTTGCATATTTATCTCAGGACTTTCGAGATCACTCTTGTGCGTTTTTTTTGCAGGCGCTGATTGCCCAGCATGATCGCCAAAACGTCGAAGTATTTGTGCTGCACGATAGTCGGATCAAGACAGCAAAGACCGAGCAGTTCGAGCGAGATGCTGACCGGTTTCTTTGCACCGGAGGTTTACAAGATTCCTTATTCATCGAGCGACTTCTCAGAGAGCGAATTGACCTTTTGGTGGATCTTTCGATTCACACCTCGAATGACCGCTGGGAAGTCTTGGCGGCCAAGCCGGTCCCCATCCAGGTGAACTACTTGGGGTATCCCCATTCATCGGGGCTGAAGACCATGGACGCTCGGATCGTCGACCGGCATACCGATCCCGAAGGGGTTGCAGAGGCGGAGTACTCCGAGCGACTGATTCGTTTGGACCCGCCGTTCTTGGCATATTCTCCCCCTGAGGCGTTGCCGGACATCGCAGATCGCGCGGGTCGATTTACCTTTGGGAGCTTGAACGCCTTGGCCAAGATCCAGCCGCGGGTGGTCGCGCTTTGGTCACGGATCTTGAAGGCGTGCCCCGGGGCGAGGCTCCTGGTGAAAACGCGCTTTTTGCAGGACCCAGCGGTCCAACGGGCTCTTCTCAGTCGGTTCGAGGACGAAGGCGTGGCGGCTGACCAACTGGAGTTACGCGGTTTCGACTCGGCTCAGTCAAGCCATTTCGACATCTTTTCTGAGATCGACCTTTGCTTGGACCCGTTCCCCTACAACGGGACGACGACGACATGCGACGCTCTCTGGATGGGCGTGCCCACGCTGACGCTGGTTGGGCAGCGGCATGCCGGGCGGGTGGGCCTGACGCTGAACTCCGCGGTCGGGCTGGAGGCTTGGTGTGCGGAATCGGAAGAGGAATATCTGGAGCGGGCGGTGAGGGCCTTTGAGAACCCGAGCCTGGTCCGGGACGGGCGGGCCTCCTTACGAGCGCGAGCGGAGGCTTCGCCGCTGGCGGATGGGGCGCGCTTGGCTCGACAACTCGAGACGGCCTATCGCCAGTTGTGGCTTGAATTCTTGGATCGGACCGGCTAAAAAGATGCGCCGAGTCTGCCCCGAGTTGTCGCGGGCAGACTCGGCGTTGGTCTGAAGAGGCCTTTAGTTGCCTTCAGGCGGAGGGGCGCTGGCGGCGCCGGTCTTCGGGAGTTCCGACGTGCTTTCGGTGCCCGCAGCTGCGGCGCCTTGGGTCAGCTTGTCGTACTCCTCTCGGAACCGCTTTTCGCTGTTTTGCCATGGGGTCTTGAGCTCTTCTTTCGAGACGGTGACCTTGGCTTCTTTCAGCTTTTCGGCGATGCGTCGGTTCAGGTCGGTTGCGGCGTTGCCCCGACTCAGAGCGAGGTTTCGTCGGACCACTTCGCGCTGAGTTTCGTCGAGTTGACGCGGTCGCGACGGATATTTTCGCTCCACCATGAATTTGGCCGAGCCTTCGCCGGTCCGAATCCAGCCACTGGTTTGGCCTTCATTGAGCTCGGTGACGATTTTTTGAAGCTCCGGCGGCATTTGAGCGATCACGTCGATCGGGTATCGCTCTTTTTGACCGCCTTGGGCCGGGTTGTAGTCGGTGTATTTGACCGCGACCGGGCCGAAGGATTGGCCACCTCGCAACTCGGCGTCGGCTTGGTTCTTTCGATTTTCGTCTCGGATGAGCATCCACAGGAGCTCAGCCCGAGCGGGCTCGGTGAATTGGGCCGGATCGTCTTTGATGAAGTTGTCGACGTCCTCTTTGGTCACGTTCACGCCCCGAGTGACGAGACGCTCCCGCGCCAGCTCGATCTTGACGTTTTCTTTAATTTGCGCGACCGTCATGCCCCGGGCATTGAGCTCGCGCATGAACGTCGAATTCACTTTCTTTCGGAATTCGATCTCTTTGTCGATGTCCGCATCGGTCGGATAGACTCCGGCGTCCTTGGCGAGTTGCAGGACGATCTGACGGATCACCAGCTCTTGGAGCGTTTGGAATCCAGGCGTTTCGGCCAGAGGAAGCTCTGCGACCTCACCATTCAGAATGACCCGAGCCGTGTTTTTCACCGACATCGCGCTTGTGTAGTCGTCGGTGTTCAGCGTGTCCCCGTTGACCGTCACGAGCTGTTCGCTCCCTTTTTGGCCACACCCAGCAAGGGCGAGCCCGGTGAGGGCCACGCACAAAATCCAAAACTTGTTCTTCAAAGGGTTCGGTTCTCCTGTTATTTTTTCCGGGTACACCCGCGTTTGAATGCTACCCCGCTCTGGGGCATGCGGCACCGGACTTCTTCTGATGAACAAAGTTTTGGCAAAAGTCGTGCCAGATATCAGGGCAAATCGGTGAATATCGCGGGGAATCAGGCAACGTTCATGGCTTCGTGTTCGCGCATGAAGTTTCGGAGCCGGCCCATCGCCTGGGTATGGAGTTGATACACCCGGGACTCGCTGACGCCCAAGACGCCTCCGATCTCCTTGAAGGTGAGCCCTTCAAAGTAGTACAGCGCGACGACGAGTCGCTCCCGCTCGGGGAGGTGGTCGACTCCAGCGGCGAGAATCCTTCGAATTTCACGGCCTTCGACCTCAGCGCCGAGGTTGGCATTTTCGTCGACGATCATCTCGACAAAGTGGATGTGATCTTCGCCGTCAGAACTGGGCAGGACGTCGTCGAGACTGTAGACGTTCGTGCGTCCGGCTCGGACCTGAAGCTCGGCGACATCGCTCTCGGGCAGGCCCATGCGCTCGCTGAGTTCTCGGTCCGTTGGGGGGCGGCCATATTCGGTTTCAAGTGCGAGGTTTGTTCGGTCTAGGAGTTTGAGCTTTTCGCGGATGGACCGGGGCACCCAGTCTTCGTCGCGCAGCATCTCCAGGATGGCGCCTCGGATCAACGCGATCGCGTAGGTTTCGAACTTGACATCGCGAGTCGGGTCGAACTGGTCCACACTCTTGACCAAGCCGATGACTCCTGCCCCGATCAGGTCGTCGCGCTCCATTCCGCCCGGCAAGCTCGTGACCAGTCGGCCGGAGGTGATCTTCACGAGGTACGAGTAGTGGTTGATCAGGTCAACCCGAGCCGTGGGGTTCTTGTAGACCTTGAAGTCCACCCAGGCTTTTTGGAGCTGTTCTGGCGACAAAAACATGATTTCTTTCCCAACCCAGTCTTTATGCGGCGGCGCGTTCTTCGATCGGTTCGGCCTTCGCCGAGCCTAACTCAGCTTCGCCCGAGGCGTTCGGGGAGCCCTGCACTCTCACCGTAAAGAAGACATACCATAGTTGGGTCAAAAACCCCCCTACGGCATAAGCGACGAACCCCCGGAAGAGTGTGGTCCAAGGGTCCACTTGGGCCAGCGTACTGGCGGCCAGCGCAATGAGCGCCAGCAGTCCGCCGATTACCTTGGGCAAAGGACACCCCCCATCAAGTTCAAATCACCTATCAAGACGACGATCCTCGGCGATTTGACTCTCGCCGCTGAAACTCATCGATACTGGTCTTTTTGGCAGGTCAAGACCCGGTCCTTAGGGCAAAGCTGAAGTTCTTTTTAAAATTTCGAACCGAGATCGCTCAAGTGATGGCTCAGGCTTGAGCCTCACCGCGGGGACGGTGGATAAAGACGCTACACGGGGCGGTGGTGGCGACTTCGTAGCTCACGCTGCCGATGAGGATCCGCTCCAGGGCTCCATGCCGCTTGGCGGTGAGAAAGATCAGGTCTGCTTGGTGCTCGCGGGCCGTGTCGATCAAGACGTTGGCGGGCCGCCCGGAAACGGCCATCTTAGAGAGCTTCGGCGTGACCCCGGCGAGCCTTTGGGCAGCGTGGTCGGCCACCGATTCGGCAAAGGTCAGGTCAGGCACCGTCGGGGGCATAAAGAGCACTGGTTCAAGGCTCGGCGGCAGGATCATGGCGGGTTCGGCGCAAACCACGACGATCTCGTTGAATCGATGGCTTCCGAACCGGGCCACCCAATCGGTCAGGTCATCGGCGTTGGCTTCATTTTCGACTCCTACGACGGCGCTCAATCCAGGACGATCGGCGGCCTTCGCATCTTCGGGCGCGTGGACGACGAGAACTGAACACGTCGATCGGGAGATCAGCTTCCGGGCGACGCTTCCCATGAGCATCGCGGTCAAGGCATTTTCGCCGCGGCTGCCGATGATGATCCAATCGGCTCTTTCGGCTTCGGCGACCTCTTGAATCTCGGACCCGGGATCGCCTTCCCGCAGCACCACTCGGACGTCGAGGCCGCTCGCTCGGAGCCGGCCAGCGGCGTCTTCGGCCACTTTTCGGGTGTGAGTTTTGAGCTCGTCATAGAGCTGCGCGAGGTCGGTCGCGTAGGCTTGGACAGCGGCGGCCTGGCCAATCGGGGAGGAGATCACCGGGGGAGTCAAAACCGAGACCACGACGATTTCAGACGCGAGTCCGAGCACGAGCTGGGTCAAGAGTTTTTCGGCGAAAAGGGCGGTTTCGGACCCATCAGTTCCCAAGATGACTTTCATCGCTTCTTCCTCACCTTCAAGCTACCCGAATTCCGGTGGGCTTGTGCGGTCTTGGTTTTCAAGGTTGTGAATCGCATTGCGCTGGAACCCGGCTTGAGTCGCTCGGCGGACGGCGGAGCCCTGCGACCACGCATCCCACGCTTCAGGACTGAGCTGGGCCGCTTCCTGAAGGCTCAGTCGAGCCCGATGGGCTCGAAACTCTTGAATCGGGGTGAGTGCGGCTCGAAGCGGTTGTTGCGGCCGGGACTGATTGAAAGGGCAGACGTCTTGGCAGATGTCGCAGCCAAAGGTCCATTCGCCGAGGCCCGCCTGGAGGCTCGGGTCGATCTCCCCTCGATGCTCGATCGTGAGATAGCTAATGCATCGGCGAGCGTCCAGTTGCCATCGGCCTTCTTCGAAGACGAGGGCTCCGGTGGGGCAAGCGTCAATGCAAGCTCGGCACGAGCCGCATCCGCCCACCGCCGGGCGATCCGGCTCAAGGCGAGCCGTCGTCAGCAAGATCGCAATGAAGAAGAAGCTCCCGCGATGGCTATTGATGAGGCAGGTGTTCTTCCCGAACCAACCGAGGCCCGCGCGCTGGGCAAGATCGCGCTCAAGAAGCGGAGCCGAATCGACAGCCCCGCGAAAATGGGCGTCGGGGTCGGATTCGGCGAGGCGTTCCGCGAGTCGCTTGAGTCGCTTGCGGATCACCTTGTGATAGTCCTTGCCCAGCGCATACCGGGCGATTTTGACTTCGCCGGACGTGTCCGGTCGTTCTTGGGCGTAGTTCATCCCCAGGGCGATGATGCTTTGGACACCGGGAAGAACGGACTGAACATCGGCTCGCAGATCGATGGAGCGCGCCAGATAGTCCATGCCCCCGTGAAATCCCTTCCCGACCCATTGTCGATAAGCGTCCATCGATGCCGGTGGATCGGCGTTCGTGATGCCGCACAGGTCGAAGCCGAGCTCGGCGGACCTTTTCTGAACGAGGTCACGCGTGAGGCCCATGGAGTTTTTCGTGGAGCTTTCTCCAGGAATCGAGTCCGAGCTCGTGGGGTCGGACTTGAGGGGAAAGGCCGAGCTCCACAAGGAGGGGGTGCAACTGGTCGGGAGCGATCCAGTCTCGGAGGTTGTTGGCGAGCGTCTTGCGGGGCTGAGAAAACCCGGAGCGCACGAGGCGAGGGAAGAGATCGCTCGCCGCGCTCGCGGAGGCCGGTCGAGGAATCAACTCCAGGACGATGCTTTCGACTTTGGGGGGTGGATAGAACGCACCTGGCGGGACTCGAATCACCTTGGAGATCTCGAACGGGTCCTGCATCAGGATGCTGAGGGCTCCGGCATGGGAGTCGCCAGCTTGGGCGAGGATTCGCGATCCGACTTCGAGTTGCATCATGAGGACGGCTCGGGTGAAGAGGTCTCGGACCTCGGCGATCTTTCCAAGCAATGGGCCGGTGATGTTGTACGGCATGTTGGAGACCAGGGCCCTGGGCTCGGGGAGCCGAGCCAGGTCGGCCCGGAGGTCGGCCAGCAAGACATCCCCAAAGTGGACTTCTGCTTGAGGGGCCGTTTCGGTGAGAGCCGAGACCGCGATCGGATCGAGCTCCCAGGCGATGAGCTTCTGGGCTTGCTGACTGAGCGGAGCCGTGAGGGCCCCAGGCCCCGGACCGATTTCTAGGATTCCCGCAGCTCCTTGGACTCGGTCGCAAACTGCTCGCACCACCTTTTCGGAGCAGAGAAAGTGCTGGCCGAGCTTCTTTTGCGGACGCCATCCATGGCGTTCGAGGAGCGGCATCAACTCAGCCGGCGAGGTGAGGTTCAACGAGGTCGCAGAATGTGGATTCGTACGGAGCGTCGGCCCCAGGCGAGGGCTTCGGCACGAGTGGGGAGGCAGACGTCGATCTTGTTGCCTCGGATCGCGCTGCCGATGTCGGCGGCGATCGCGAGCCCATAACCTTCAACGAAGACGAGGGTGTTCAAGGGGATCACTTTGGGATCGACGGCAATCACGCCGTATTCGGCTCGTCGCCCGGTTTTGGTTCGAAAGGTTGCGGCGGCGCCGCGCCCAGCACAAGGGGTGTAGGCGGTCGATTGGACAGTCAGGACTCGGCCACGCGCAAAACTACTTCGACTGGTCTGAAATCCCGAGCGGCCCATGTGAAAGATCGCCGGTTTGGGCTCTGTTCTTTCGGTCCGAAGCAGCTCTCGCTTCGATTTTCCGTTGCCCAGAATGGTGATTTGGTAAATCCGCCGCACTTCGCCCGGCTGGCCGTCTTGCTTTTTGACGACGCGGCCTCGGCCGACCGTTCGGCTGACTTCGTACTTCACGTCGAACGGGATTGCCGTTCGCTCAACTTTCGTTTCAGTTCGGATTTCGGGGCGTTCTTCCGTTCTTGCCCAGCCCAAACTCAGGTTCAAAGTGAGCATCAATCCTAGAGCCCACATTCCAAGGTTTCGCATTTGGGACCTCCTCTTGCGATGAAATCTGTACGGGGAAAGGTACCCGGGCGCGAGAGCCCAAGGCAATCCCCGAAAAACCTGAGATATCCTGGGTTAGAGGCAGACAACCGCAGATAAGGAACGAATGCTAGCTTATTCTTTCTCTCAGTTTTTTGATTTTTCTTTCAGTTTCTGCGATTTTTAGGTTAGCGGCGAGCCTTGCGGTCCACTGCCGAAACCGGACACGGGGTGCCCTCGCTTGTGGTGAGAATCTGGTCGCCCTGGAGGTTGTAGGCGATCGCTTCGCCCTGGGGTTCGGCGGCAAGCTGAATCCGTCGGGGCGTGGACTTCCACCATTCGCCGTTCGGGGGCACGGCGTATTCGAATCCGCCGAGGTACGTCCGGATCACGACGAAATCGCCTTCGGGCGAGACGTCGCCGCCCGTGGTGAGGCGGCCCGCCTCAAAGGCCCCGACATAGTTCACGTCGCCGACTCGTTTCAGCGTGTAGTTGCCGGTGGTGAGGGGGCCGATGTGACGATAGACACCGCTCTTGCCGTCGGCGGTCTTGGTGACGATTTCGAGGGTCTGGGTCTTGGGGTGGACCAAGAGCGTTTCCGCATTGTGGGCGGAGTCGGGATAGGTCAAGGTGAGTCGAGCTTGAGGCTTGACGTTGGGATCGGCTCCGGCTACAGGTTCCGAGACGACCCACACCGTGATGGAGGCTCGTTTCTGGGCGTTATCCCCGATGTCCCCCAGGAAGAGAAGCGGCTGTCCCTGAACTCGCGCCGACGCCATGTCTTCCCAGTCGAGAGCCGAAGCCCCGGAGATCGTGTAGGTGGCGAGGACCTTCCCCGTCAGGTCGAACTGAAAAAACCGGGCCGAGTCGCCACTGTCGTTATGAGTGAAGTAGGTCTTCGGCTGGCGGTAACTACGAGCTAGGCCCGAGCTTTCTTGAATCTCGGAGCTTTTCGGGATCTCGGCAATGAGCCCGGGCGTGCCCCATTCTCGAGGAACTTGCGGACGCGGCGGGCTTTGCTGAGCCGAACTCCAGGTCCGGTACCCGAAGAAGACCGTGGCCATCAGAGCCAGAACAACCATGAATCGCCCCATCAGTGGGCAGAATACCGCTCCAGACCGGTCGGTCATGACGCCAGGTAGAATAAGAAAAGCATGAGTATTGTCGTCTTCCCTCTGAATGCGGGGCCGAACACCCACCCTTCCTTGGCTCGCCAGTTTTCCAATTTTGCGCAGCAGTTGGTGAGTGACGGCACTCAAACCCCGATCGACTTTGTCACGTTGTCGATTCAGATTCCGGAGGACGGCAACCGGATCGCGATGGTCAACCCGGCTGAGACCTTGAACGAACCCGAGATCATCATGGGGGTCTTTCAGCAGCGAGAGGACATCACTCGCGCCGTCGACGGTCTCTTGACTCGGCGAGAAGATGGATCGTTTGAGCTCAAGCTGCGTTGCTTTGAGCGCCTGAACGAGACTCCGATTGACGAGGCGGCGGCTGAGTTTCCGGCTAATCAGTGCTTCGACGCCTTTCGTCTCGCGGTGAAGTTCATCGCCAAGCAGGCCGGTCAATCGATGCCCGCCGAGTGGGAATCGAGCAACGACTTTTTGGGAACGGACCAGCAAGAAGCCCTTTTGGACTTTTTGGAAGGCCACGATGCGGCTCTGTACATCAATCAAGCGGGCGGCCAAGTGGTCTCGGCCTTTGACCCTCTGCCGCCGATGGAGAAGCTCCTGCGAGCTTACGAAGCCGACCGAGACTGGGAGGCGCCTTACGCTTCGCTTGTGATGCTGTGCCGTCTTTGCACCCAACACCGAATTGGCGCCGCCGAAAACGCCGAGAAGATGTTGGAGAAGCTGGTCGAGGGCAATCCCGAGGACATGCGGGCGCTCTTCGCCTTGGGCGAGCTGTACGAAGCGATGGGAGAATTCAACAAGGCATGCGACGCTTTTGAAAAGGCCCTGAATGCAACCCCCGAGGACAACCCGGATCGTTCGGTCATGCTGACCAAGCTCGGCGTCACTCAAATGAACGCGGGAATGCCCGCAAATGCCGAACGCACGATTCGAAAAGCCCTGGAATTGGAGCAAGCCGAAAAGCCGAGCATGGGCTTTTTGGCGGACATTCTGCGGGCCACGGGGCGACAACACGAGGTCCCCAATGAGTGGCGATCGGTCGTGGAGGCGGTGCCCACTCATCCTCTCCCATGGGTCCAGCTTGCGAACTCATTGCTGAACGACGCCGGAAATGAGGCCGAAGCCCTGCGGACCTATGAGCGCGGGCTGGAGCATGCTGAGAACAACGTCGTGGTGAAGCGCTACTTCGCTCCCGTGTTGCTGAACATTGCTCGGCGAGAGAAGCAGGGTGAAAAGACAACCGAAGCCAACGACATGGTCGATCGCGCCTTGGACTTGTACGAAGACTGTCTGGACGCCGAGCCGAACGACGTCGCATTGCTCATGGAGTACGTCGATGCGCTGGTTTTGGCGGGTCGGAACTTCGAGGTCCCCAAGGTTCTGCGAGACATTCTGAAGCTGACGGACGGCCGCAACCCGAACGTCTGGTCGAACGCCCAAGCGCTCCTGATTGAGCTGGAGCAACCCAAGCGAGCGGAAGCCGTGGCCGAGGCGCAGCAGAAGTTGGAGCAAGGCGACGCCGAAGGCGCGGTGAAGTCGCTTCGACCGCTGAAGAACTGGCTCACCGACTATTGGAAGCTGTGGGCGGTGATGGCCCAAGGGCTTTTGGCCGTCGACGAAAACGCCGAAGCTGAAGAGGCCAGCACGCGGCTTTTGAACCTGATGCCAGTGTATGAGCCGGGCTACAATCTGCTGGTTGAGTCGCTGATTCGCCAGAAGAAGAGCGACCAGGCTTATCAGATCATGGGGCAGGTGATGCCGAACTTCACCCAGTCGCTCAACATGGCGATTGTCTATGCCCGGGCCGCGCGCTATGCCGGCCACACCGAAGAGGCGCGCAATTTGGCGCAGCAAATTCGCCAGGCCGCCAGCCAAAACCAAGAGATGCTGACGGCGCTGACGCCGGTGCTCCAAGAGATCGAAGCCTAATCCCGAGCACGCCGCTGACCCTGAATCGAGTCCTCAAAAAAGAGGACTCGATTCTTGCGGATAGAACGAATTTTCTGAACTTTTGGGCGGCGAATCCCCTTCTATAAAGATATCTCCCGGAGACCATACCGCCGGGGGAATGGGATTCTTTATATGAAACTTCGAGGAATTATTCTTGCCGCGCTGGCGGGTGTTGCTACGATGAGCTTTGCTCAACGAGAGCCTGCAGAATTCGAGAACGAGCTGATCAGTGAAACCGCGTCGTCTCGAGAGATTTTGGTGAAATTCACCGGCTCGGATCGCCAAGCCAGTGAGATGGTCCGCGGGATGGGAGACCGAATCATCGACCGAATCGAGAACTTGCAGGTCTATGTGATCGAGCTCGGAGCCCGAGACGATCAAGCCAAGGCGATTGCCACTTACTCATCTTTGCCGGGAGTCGAATACGCTGAGGTGAACGGCATTTACACCCACCAAAACATCCCGAACGACCCGTTCTACAACCAGCAATGGGCTCTTCCGGCGGTTCAAGCTCCGCAAGCTTGGAACATGTTTGTCGCCTCGTCCAACGTGACGATCGCAATTATCGACACCGGTGTAAATATGAGCCACGTCGACCTGGCGGGCCGGTTTGTGGCGGGTTATGACTTCGTCAACAACGACAGCAACGCCACGGACGACCAAGGCCACGGGACTCACTGCGCGGGCATCGCCGCAGGGATCCGAAACAACGGCACCGGGATCGCGGGCCTGGGCGGCGGAGCCATGATCATGCCGATCAAGGTGTTGGGCTCAACCGGCTCAGGTTCCACCGCAAACATCGCCGCGGGAATCGATTGGGCTTCGGCGAACGGAGCCGACGTGCTTTCCCTGAGCCTGGGAGGAAGCGGATTCAGCCAGACGATGCAAGACGCCGTGAACTTAGCATGGTCCCGAGGATCGGTCATCGTGGCCGCCGCCGGGAATTCGAACACGAGCACGATTTTCTACCCGGCGGGCTATGTGAATGCAATTGCGGTCGGGTCAACGACGACGAATGGAGTTCGAAGTAGCTTCAGCAACTTCGGCGCGTCCTGGGTCGATGTCGCGGCTCCAGGCTCGAATATCTACAGCACGCTGATGAACGGGGGCTACGGCAACATGAGCGGAACTTCGATGGCCTGCCCCTTGGTGGCGGGTCTGGCGGGCATGGTGTATTCCCAACTCGGCCCGTTTGCGACGAACGTCCAAGTCCGGCGGCTGATCGAGGAGTATTCCGACCGAAACAGCTGGACCGCACGGGGCCAAATCAATGCCCGACGCACGATCAACGCCACTCAAGGTGTGAACGGCAACTAATTCTCGCCGGGTCAAGTAACCCGAGGGGTCGAGGCTCGATCGAGCTTCGACCCCTCTTTCTTTGAGATCGCAATAAAAGTCCAAAAAGTACTTGGGGAATCGGCAATTCTACGTTAGAATAGACCTATGAAGCGAATTCTTGGACTTCTTCTTGCTTCCTTGTTGGGCGTCAGCGCCTTTGCTCAGGCGGATCGCCAGATCCTCGTTAAATTTACTGGGGATCAGGGCACCCTGAACCAACAAGCACTCCAACTCGGACACACGGTGGTCGAAACCATTCCGAACCTCAAGGTCTACGTGGTTCAGTTGGCCGAAGGGGAAGACCGAAACAAGGCGATCATCACGTATCAGAAGATGCCCCAAGTGGTTTTTGCTGAGATCAACGGAATCTACCGGAGCCAGTTGGTCCCCAACGATCCTTTTTACAACCAGCAATGGGCGCTTCCAGCGGTGTCGGCACCGACGGCATGGGACACGATGATGGGTTCGGCGGCGGTGACGATTGCGATCGTCGACACGGGCGTCAGCCTCAATCACCCCGACCTGGCGTCGCGGATCGTCGCGGGATATGACTTTGTGAACAACGACGCCGTCGCCGACGATGACAACAACCACGGGACGCACTGCGCAGGGATCGCCGCCGCGATCATGAACAACAACACCGGAATCGCCGGACTCGGCGCTGGTTGCAATATCATGCCGGTGAAGGTTTTGTCTTCGGGCGGGAGCGGTTCTTGGGACAATGTCGCCGCTGGCATCGACTGGGCCTCGGCCAATGGCGCGAAAGTCGTCTCATTGAGTCTGGGCGGGTCAGGAGGCTCGGCTACGGTTCAGGCCGCCGTCGACTTGGCATGGAGTCGAGGTTCGCTCGTGGTCTGTGCGGCCGGCAACAACGGGACGACGGGCATCTTCTATCCGGCGGGATACACCAATTCGCTGGCAGTCGCCTCGACCGATCCGGGCGACGGCCGTTCGAGCTTCAGCACCTATGGGGCCTGGGTTGAAGTCGCCGCCCCGGGTTCAAACATCTATTCGACGTTGCCGAATAACAGCTACGGCAATCTGAGCGGGACTTCGATGGCGTGCCCCTTGGTTGCGGGCTTGGCGGGCCTGTTGTTTGTCCAAGAAGGGCCGTTCGCAACAAACGTCTCGGTGCGGCGACGCATTGAGGCGACCAGCGACAAGGTCGGTTCGTTTGTCTCGTTTGGCCGAATCAACGCCGCGAAGGCCCTGCGCTGGTGGCGAGGCGTCCGAGTCGGCCTCTAAACGGGTCCCTCGAACGCTCGAAGAGAAACCTTGAGCGGTCGTCCTTCTGGGTAGCAGAGGGACGACCGCTTTGCTTTTGCGTGAGAGAGATTATTCGTCGACGCGAGAGAAGTGGATCACGGTCACGATGTTGATCGGTGTGATAAACTCGCCATAGATTCGGGTCAGAACGCCGATAACGTCGTCGGCGCTTCTCATCTCCGGACTTTCGCGTTCGATGTCACGTGGGCTCAGCTCGCTGATCGGTTTGACCTCAACCCGGTCGATGATTGCCGCGTAGAGCTTTTGTCGCCGACCAAACCGCGGACCGACGGTGATCCAGACGATGTGCCCGGCCTGGTATTTGTCGGACTTATCGCCGAGGCGGATGGTCGCGGTTTTGCGGTGGGTCCGCAAGACGTCTTCATAGAGGTCGGTATAGAAATTGAGTGCGAACATAGGGCCGTTCCGGTCTTATTGTATCGTAATCGGTTCAAACTCGCAAGAATAACAGGTATGGGGTGGTGGATTGGGCTCGGAATCGCGATTTTGGCTTATGGCCTGATCCTCCTGTTGGTCTCGTGGTTCAGTGTCCACCCCTGGCGATTGCCCCTCTTTCTATCTCCGGGCTCGCTCGGGACCGCCCAAGAGAACATCACCCTCCAGACGGCCGACGGAGTCGCGCTTCAGAGCTGGTGGTTGCCCGTGGAGGGCTCTCGGACGGTGGTCCTGCTCTGCCACGGCTATATGATGAACCGAAGTGAGCCTGCGCCGGTGGCGGCGATGCTGTGGCGAGAGGGCTATTCGTGCCTGATGTTCGATTCTCGGGCGCATGGAAAGAGCGGCGGCAAGCTGACCGGGCTCGGATTCGATGAGCGTGTAGATGTGGCGGCGGCGCTCGACTGGCTGGATCAAAACGCTCCCGGGCAAGATGTGGTCATTTACGGCAGCAGCATGGGGGCGGCGGCCGCGAGCTTTGCCGCAGCGGAAAACCCCGGGCGGCTGCGCGGCTTGATCTTGGACTCGGCCTATTCTCGGCTCTTGGACGCGGTCTCAGGTTGGTGGTACTTCGTTGGCGGCAAGAAGTTGGCGTCGCTCCTTTATCCCACGCGGTGGATCAGCCGCCTGTTTTTGAAGCAGCCTTTAGGGCGAATCGATGTCGCCGAGGCCTTGGCCGAGGCGGGCGACCTGCCGGTCTTGTTTTTGCATGGCGACTCAGACACTCTGGCCTCGCCCGATGCGGCTCGCCGAAACATGGAGGCCGTGGGCGACCGAGGCCAGATCGTCTGGTTTCCCGGTTGCGGGCACAGCGAGGGGCGATGGAACTACCCAGGAGAGTTCAATCGAGCGGTCTTAACGTTCCTTGCTGAAGTGGCTCCGGCGAGAGCGGAACATGCCTCGCGCCAAACGAATTCGGCGGATCTTGCGTAGATTTCCCCGTACCCTCTGGGGATGGAAAGATGGACCGGAATCAAACTCAAGTCGAGTCGGCGCTCGTCGACATTCAGAACTCTCACGACCACCGAAATATCCCGATCGACAAGGTCGGCGTGCGCGGAGTCAAGTATCCCATCGTTGTCTTAGATCGCGCCAAAGAGCGCCAACATTCGATCGGAAATTTTACGCTGACAGTCGACCTGCCTCGTCAATTCAAAGGGACTCATATGAGTCGATTCTTGGAAGTTTTGAATGAGCATGAAGGGGAGATTAGCGTGCAAAAGCTCCCTGAACTTTTGGCGCAACTGAAGGACCGCTTGAATGCAGAAAAGGCGCATGTTGAAGTCCGGTTCCCGTTCTTTATGGTCAAGAAAGCCCCGGTGACCGGCAAAGAGGGCATGATGGAATTCACTTGTGGATTTAATGCCGAAGCCAATGGCGGATTTCACGTCGAGATGTTTGTCGAAGTTCCGGTGGCGACGCTCTGCCCTTGTTCGAAGGAGATCAGCCAATATGGGGCCCACAATCAACGCGGAATCGTGACGGTTCGATGCATGGCCCGAGAGCATGTTTGGCTCGAAGAAATTATCGAAATGATCGAAAATTCAGCTTCGTGTGCACTCTATCCGGTTTTGAAAAGACCTGACGAGAAATGGGTGACTGAGCATGCGTACGAAAACCCACGATTTGTTGAAGATATGGTGCGCGAAGTTGCTTTAGCATTCGATCAAGACGGTCGAATTTCGAAGTACGAGATCGAAGTCGAAAACCACGAATCGATTCATGCTCACAACGCCTATGCTTATGTTCGTCGAGAGGCCTAAAGAAGGCGCTTTTGAACTGAAATCGGCAGAAACGTTGTGAGAATCCGAAGGCGACTTTTCCACCGCTGAGGATCGAGTTTCAGGGATGCTCTGTAGGCCGCACGCGCGGCACCGGGTTTTCCGTTGAGCGCCCGGACGGTGCCCAGGCAAGCCCAGTTGTGGGCAATGGCTCGTCGCAGCTGATCCGGGTCATAACCTCGTTGAGAGTACGAGGGGGTTCGTTCGGCGATCCACTCGCGAAGCTTCTCATCATCGCGCCAAATGTGCTCTAATTTATGAGAAGCGTTCGCGCCATGCACTCTGTAAAAAGTGAGTTTCTCTGGAACAAAACCGACTTCATACTTTTCGGCGATTCGGAGCCACATTTCCCAGTCGCCTGACCCGAAGTAACCCTCATTGAATCCGCCCAGCTGATCGAAGCACGAACGGCGAACCAAGGCCGCGCTTGCGATGATTTTGTTGGCGTCGAGCAAGGCTAAAACGACATCGCCAGTCTCCGTTTTGGGAAAGGTAAAGCCGAGAGGTGCGCCCTCAAAGACGCGCCCTTGTCCATCAATAAAAGAGCCATCGGTATGGACTAACCCGACTTGGGGATGTTGCTCGAGCAAAGCGACTTGCTTTTCGAGCTTTTCAGGATGCCAAAGATCGTCATCATTAAAGATGGCGATCAATTCGCCTTTCGCATGGCGAAGGCCGACATTGAGCGTGGCATAAGTCCCTAAGTTTTGCTGATTGAAGATGACTTGATCGAGGTCGGTTTGGGCGCTGAGAAACTCGCGCGATCCGTCGGTCGATCCGTCGTCGAGGGCGATGATTTCGACGTCTCGGAAGGTTTGTTTCCGGATCGAATCGAGGGCCTCGGCCAGGTAGGACCGGTGATTGTAGCAGGTGAGAAGGATCGAAACCCGGGGCATGGCTTAGGAGAGTTGGACTTCGATTTGCCAATCGACCAGATCGAGGTCCGGATCGGGCACATCGCCCGAGGGTTCAATCAGGCCCGAACGAGAGTTGTTGTAAGTGCCATTTTGTCGAAGGCTGATCAATATAAAGTCGTTGATCTCGTTCGGCAAACGGCCGTCGCCGAGCGCATCCCAGAACTTGTCGGTGCCGCCGGTCGGGATCCGATCCATCGTGAGGAAGTTCACTTGCATGCTCCGGAGCGCTTCGCGAGCCGCTTGATCTGGGTAAAGCTGATTGAGCTGGAGGGTGAACTTGATCCGCTTCGCCCCGGTCACCACTTCTTCAAAGTCTGCCGGTGCCCCGAGAAGGAGCGAGTTGTTCAACAGCGGATCGACGAACTGAAAGACGCCGTAACGAGGCGAAGTGAGTGGATTCCACCAAACGTAGTGGGTCGCGTTCCCGGCGACAAAGCCGTTGCCCCAAGGCGGAGCGATGACCGGAATGGGGCCTTGGGTCGTGGGGTTGGCTTCGTTGCTGAACCGCAAGGCGACCATATAGACGTAGGGTAGTCCCGAGGAGCCAGCCTCCGCGCCACTTCGGATTTTGCCATCGACCACGAGGGTGAAGGTCAATCGGGCGCCCACGTTTCCGTTGGGTGAATCGGGGAACTTGGCGCACCCGGTGACGAGCGCGACGCCGAGCAGAGCAAGAAAAGTCCGTTTCATGATCGATCCAGGAGAAAGAGGATGCGATGGCATCCTTCGCAGACGACGACTTTGTCGTCTTTGAGCTGAGTGATGAGCTTTTCGGGCAAGCTCAGGCCGCAGCGTCCGCACGTCCCGGCCCGGCCGACTTCGGCCATGCCCACTCCACCGGCCTTTTGGCGGATGGCTTCGTACTTCGACATCAGAGAGGGGTCAATTCCGGTGGCGGCACCGGGCCGTCGAGCCGTTCGGGTCTTGTAGTCGGCTTCGATCTGGGTTTTGGTCTGCATCACCTGGGCGTGGTGGGCTCGAAGTTGCTTTTCCAGGGCGCTGATCGCTTTTTGGGCGAGCTCTTCCTTCTCTTTGGCGGGCGGAACGAGGTCCATCAGCTCCAGAATTCGAGTCTCGACGTTCGATTGTTGGGTCTTGATCGCTTGGATTTCTCGCTCCAAGGTTTCGACTTCGCGAGAATTGACAACGCTCCCCCCGTAGAGTTCTTTGTCGATCTTTTTGAGCTTGTCGGTCAGGGTTTGGAGCTGAAGCTCGTGGTCTTTCAGCTCTCCCGCGAGTGTGGAAGCGATTTCATGGTCTCGGGCAAAAATCGCCTTGGCTTTTTCGAGCTGGGCCATGATTTCGCGACCGGGGTCGAGGGCGGCGGCTCGCTTTTTGAGCTCGGCAATCGCCGCATCGACTTCGTGGAGACGAAAGAGCTTAAGCAGCTCGGCCGAAGACATAGTCTCATTATGACGGCTGGATCGTCAGACTGCTTCACCGAGGTAGGCCTCGATCACTTTGGGGTTATTGCGGATGGCTTCGGGCGGGCCTTGGGCGATCTCTTCGCCGTGGTCGAGGACGACGATGCGCTCGCAGAGGTTCATGACGAACTTCATATCGTGCTCGATGAGCAGGACGGTCTTTTGGTATTCGTCTCGAATGCGGCGGACTACTTTGACGAGGTCTTCCTTTTCGAAGGGGTTCATCCCTGCGGCGGGTTCGTCCAAGAGAATCAAGTTGCACCCGGTAGCCATCGCCCGGGCGATTTCGAGCCGGCGCTGCTTGCCGTAGGGTAGATCGCGAGAGCGAACTTCGGCGACGTCTTCGAGGTTTACGATCCGAAGGAGTTCACGGGCTTGCTCCCGGAGACGAGCCGTCTCGTGAATGGCTCGAGGGAAGTAGCTCAGCGCGCTCAGAAGGCTACTCGGGTCCCTCAGGTGTCCACCGACCATGACGTTTTCGATGGCCGAGAGTGCGCCAAAAAGTCGAATGTTTTGGAACGTCCGGGCGATCCCGAGCTTGCAAATCTTGTTGGGCGGGAGGCCGCCGATTGAGTTGCCCTGATAAGCGATCTTTCCGCTGGTGGGCCGATAGACGCCGGTGATCAGGTTGAAGCAAGTCGTCTTTCCCGCCCCATTCGGCCCGATGAGCCCGAAGAGGTCGCCTTGAAAGAGCTCGAAACTCACCTGATTGACGGCGGTCAGGCCGCCAAACTTAATCGTGGCGTCGGTCAGTTGGAGGACGACTGGACGGTCGGATCCGGGCGCGCTCATGAGGTCGCTCCAGGGGTCGGGGCGGGTCGGCGGAACAGGCGTCGAACCCAATCCCAACTGAATTCATGGTGAGCAAAGATGCCTTGGGGCCGAAGGAGCATCAAGATGATGAGGGTCGTGGCAAAGATGACCAGCCGGAGCTTGTCCCCGGTAAAGGACGCTTTGGCGAGACTCTCCACGCCGCGAAAGGCAATGTTCAGGACGACGCCTAAGATCGCAGAACCGACGATCGTGGCGAGATACGCGATGACTCGCTGCTTCATGGGCCGGTGGTAGTGATCCACCAAGCGCTTCATCACCGCGACCGCCGTGATCACAGACAAGGTCACGGCGACCAGAGTCGAGCCCGAGATCGCCGAGACGTTGCGGAGATACTCGGGCAGGTAGAACAGGACCAGCGCAGCGAGAACCGAGCCGGTGATGCTCCCCGTGCCTCCGAGGACGACCATGGTCAGGATGATGAACGAGACGTCCATGCTGAAGGTTTGCGGGGTGATCGAGGTCTCCCAGTGGGCGAGAAGCGCTCCGGCGGCTCCGGCAAATCCGGACCCCAGAACGAACGCCATGACCTTCACCTTGGTCACGTTGACGCCCATCGCTGAACTCGCGACCTCGTCTTCGCGAACCGCGAGGAAGCTCAGGCCGTGGGCGGTCTTTAAGAGGTTTCGGCAGACGGCGATGCAGACAATCGCCAGACCCCAAATCAGCCAAAGGGACTGGATCTTAGGGATCTTGTCGAGGGCGTACGACCCGCCCAGCTCCTTGGTGTTTTGGACAAAAATCCGGATGATTTCGCCAAATCCGAGCGTGACAATCGCGAGGTAATCGCCGCGCAATCGGAGCGACGGCAGCCCGACGACGAGCCCGGCCAAGCTCGCCCCGAGCGCACCGAGAATCATCATCAAGATTAGCCAAAGCCAAGGTGGCATCCCTTGGGGATTGAAGTTGTGGATGGAAAAGTAACCGGCAAGGTAAGCGCCGACTTGATAAAAGGCGGCGTGGCCAATCGAAAACTGTCCGGTGATGCCGTTGATGAGGTTGAGGCTGACGGCGAGGACCACATAGAGCCCCGCCAGGGCGATCAGACGTTGAAGATTGAAAGGCAACGAGCCCATCGCCCAGGTCTGGATCCCCCAGCAAAAGAGAGCGGCCGCCAGGAAGGAGCCGAGTCGGATCGGAAGATTCATCGGCTTAGACCTTTTCCACCTTGGCGGAGCCCAAAAGGCCGCCGGGTCGCACGAGCAACACTAAAATCAGGATCAAGAATGCAATCGCATCTTTGTATTGCGAATAACCCGCCCACACGACGAGCGTTTCAGCCACGCCCATCAAGATGCCCCCCAAGACGGCTCCAGGGATATTGCCGATCCCACCGAGGACCGCGGCGACAAACGCCTTCACGCCCAGTTGGACTCCGTAAAACGTTGTGAGCGGGGTGCCGACGAACGTGGCGTTCATCATCGCGCCTGCGCCCGCGAGGGCGGAGCCGATGACAAAAGTGATGGTCACGATGGAGTTGACGTTAATCCCCATCAACCCGGCCGAATCGAAGTCGTGCGAAACAGCTCGCATGGCCCGACCGGTCTTGGTCTTCATGACGAGGAAATAGAGCATCGTCATGAGGATCACGGTCGTGAGCAACATAATCAGCTGGCCGCTCGGAACGATCAGCTTGTAGCCCGAAGCAAGGGCCGCATCTTGGGCTTTCTTGTTTTCTCGCTCGGCTTCCAGGCGGGCGTCCCGGAGCTCCTTGCCCGCTGGCGAGAGGTCAAACCGACTCTTTTCGCTCGCGAGTTGCTTTTCGAACGCGGTGTTGGCGACCTCGAACTCTTTCTTCTTCTCTTCGGCGGCTTGAGCCAAGGCCGCATCCGGCGGCCTGATCTGGAGCGTGATCTGGTCGGCGAACGGACTGACCTTGCTGCTGATCGCGGGCGGAGGTGAGTTTGGCAAAATCAAAGCCCCGCCGTATTGAAGCAGCAGCGAGACCCCGATCGCGGTGATCAGCGAAGCGATGCGAGGTTGATTCCGCATCGGTCGATAGGCGAAGCGCTCGATGATCACCCCGATGAGGGCGCAGAAGACCATGCTCGCGAGGATCATGATCAGCAAGATCAAGATCGTGCCTTGTTGAGGAGTTTTCAGCAGGTCTTCGGGCCGAAATCCGAACCACCAGCTGGTGAAGAGCGCGGTGTAGGCTCCGAGCATGAAGACTTCGCCGTGAGCGAAGTTGATCAGGCGCAAGACGCCATACACCATCGTGTAGCCCAAGGCGATGAGGGCGTAGATGGCCCCGATGCCGAGCCCGAAGATCAACTGTTGAGGGAGCTGGCCCCAATCCAGCCCGGCCCACATTGTGCTCGTGATCTCCATGCTCTTTCAACTGAACGCCTGGCCCTCTTTTCGATGGGGCGATGCGTGGGTCTATTCTGCCTGGAAATCGGCCCAGATGGAAGGGGTCCGGCGAATTTTCCCGATGAATTCTCGCCACGGGTATTCTTTTCACCCGAGCGGTCGGCCTTTAAGCCGACGCGGCTCTTTATTTTTTTGAGGCAACGATTGGCACACAAGTACGCAGTTTTAGGTTCGGGGATGCAGGGCACGGCGGCTGCTTATGACCTGGCCCGGTGGGGGGATGCCGACGAAATCTGGTTAGGAGATCGGGATCTGGTTCAAGCAGACCAGGCGGCGGCCCGGGTGAACCAGCTCGTGGGTCGGGAGGTGTGCCGGTCGGCGCAGGTCGACGCAAGCGCGTTGGAGTCGGTCCAGACGTTCCTCTCGCCGTTTCAAGTGGTGGTGAGCTGCTTGCCTTATTGGCTGCATCCGGGCGTGGCTCGTGCGGCGATTGCGGCGGGCACAAGTATGGTCGATCTGGGCGGCAAGACCGACATCACCCTGGAGACCTTGGGCCTGGACGAGGACGCTCGGCGCGCAGGAGTGAGTTTAGTCCCTGACACGGGCTTGGCTCCGGGACTCGTGAACAGTCTGGCGCTTTACTTGATGGAGTCGATGGACTCGGTCGATTCGATCCGCCTCTTTTGTGGGGTGCTGCCCCAGAATCCGGTTCCCCCACTCAACTACAAGCTGACATTCAACGTCGATGGCCTGGTCAACGAATACGACCATCAAGCGGTGGTGCTGCGTGACGGTGAGATCGTCATGGTGGACACATTGACTGAGCTCGAAGAGCTTGAAATCGAGGGTCACGGGCGGTTCGAGGCTTTTGTGACCTCCGGCGGCACGAGCACAGCGCCCTACACCTTCCAAGGCCGGGTTCGAGACTACGAGTACAAAACGATTCGGTTTCCTGGGCATTGCCAGATCATGCGGGCTTTTCAAGAGTGCGGCTTTTGGCGCGAGGAGCCGGTTTCGGTGGGTGGAGGTACGGTCGTGCCGCGCGACCTCTGGATGACCTTAGTCGAGCCGACCTTGCGGCAATATGTCGATCAGGATCAATGCTTTGTCCGAGCGATCGCCGCCGGGCAGCAGGGCGGTCGATCTCAGACGACCATCTTGGACCTGCACGACGTCGAAGACCCCGTGACCGGATTCACCAGCATGGAGCGATTGACCGGCTTCTCGGCCTCGATCTATGCGATCGAAATCGCACAGGGGCGGGTTCAGCCGGGCGCCATCCGGTACGAGAATGCGGTCTCAGGCGGGCGGTTCATCGAAGAGCTGAGGCGACGAGACATTTCTGTGGAAAGCCGGGTTGTTCCCACATAGCATCGCAGGCCAACTTTCGCACGTTGGTCGCGAAGAACAGTCAATTGGTTGGCAATCTTGAAAATCTGGTGTATCATGGATGAATGTCGTGTCGTCTAACCGAGACACAGACGGCTCAAATTCAAAATCAGTGAGGAGAACCACTTGAAAAACAACTCTGCCCCCCCCCGCATTGGCGATGCTAAGAGCTAGCCTTTGCTTCTTTGTTCTGGCATGGAGCCTCGTGGCCCATGCTCTTCCCCCGATCTCTGCTCGTGACGTGGATTTCACGGGCAACCACCCGATGCGCAATGTCGATGGACCCTATGCCGACCCTGAGGTGACCTGGTCATCGAGCGGCACCGAAGCGGCCCCCGCTATCTCGATTGATATCGACGGAAATCTCTCCGTCAAATTCGAGCATTACAACAACTCCGACAAGTCTGGCACCGGAGTCTTTCAAGTTTACTTTGCCGAGCTTTTGTTGCCAGATAGCACAACCGTGCCGCTCCAAGTGAATGGAAACTCCGGTGCATCGGCATCCGTTTCGATTCCGGCCTATGGATCGTTTTGGAGCCCCAATTTCCAGATTTCTGGTTGGGATCCATGGATTCACGGAGGTCAACTGCGTATCGGCTACTTAGTCGATACCACCGGCATCCCTGGGCTCGTTGGCTATGGCATGACCCGCGAATGGCGATTCTTAGTCAACCTTGAGCCACCGGTTGGGCATATGGCGACGGTCTGGCACGAGTTACTTGAGGAGACTACCGCTTATGCATGGGGCGAAGACGACCCAACTCAGGCAGGAAAGGACTTGACCTTTGGACTGTACTACGCCCAAAGATTTGCATACCCTGGTCAGGAAAACCTAACTTCAAATTGGTTCGATGAATCCAACAGTTTTAAGCTCTCCACTCTTTTGAGAACTTCTGGTTGGGTCACTGGAAATTGCTATGATGTTGCTGTTTATCTGCACTTACTTTTTGAATCTCAGGGACTCTCGAACGAACCGCTACTGAGACTCTGTCAAAGAGGGCCATACGATTTGCGAGCCTTTTTGAGCAATGATATCTGCCCCATTGGGTCGGATTCGACGATACCTTCGAATTACAACCCTATTGCATGGACAAATCACTGCGTAGTCCTGTTCGACGGAAAAATTTTTGATGCCTGCTTGGCTCTACAAAAAGCTCCCGACTTATCAGGTTACTGGAATCCGCCAGCGAGCTGGACATCTACTCAGCACTGGTATGTTGACCACGGACAAGAGTTTACGGGAGTTGCAAAGCGCTTTATCCAACCCTCGGAGATCATTAGCTTTGACCCGCCTCAGTTCAACTTTGATCTGCATTTACCCCATGAAATGACCCAGTCAGAAGACACGACTTTTATCTTCGGAGGAATCTTATGACCGCGCTACTTTCCTTAACAACAATATTTCTTTCGTATAATCAAGCCCAATCTGAATGCAAGTTTAACTTGTTCATTCCTGCAGAGAGGGGGTTTGTTTTGGACCTGAGCAGACATCATATCGATCAACTATCGAATGAGATCAGTTATCTTTTCTTTTTGCGATCCTCAAGCAAGTCGAGCCTTAGTGTCGACGTCGGGCTTAGAAGATCGCCACGTTCAAAGCAAACAATTGAAATCGAGTCGGATCCTCTGTTTGGCTACTTGAATGACCGACGAGGGTTACCATCGAAGTTATCCATCGGGCTCGAAGGCTGGACACCTAGAGGAGTTTCTGGATCCATGAAAGTTGTTGCTCGGTTTGAAAATGCTTCTGCACAAGTCACCCTTCACTACACGGCCCACAAAGAAAAGGGAAAGCCTAGATTCAATAATGAAACATGGGATGAGGACATTGCTCTTGTGGAAAGCTTGGCCAGACAGGCAATGAGTATTGCGGTGCGTTGGAAGCTTGCTGGCGTCGGCTCAAGTATTGATGCCGGTCGGGAGTCCCTGATCGAACGTGGCTATGTGCGCCTGGGGCCGTGGATGACCAGCAAAGGCTTCACCGTCACTTGGGACCCGATGAAGCGAATGGCGACATTTACAAAGGGCAACCAAACGATCAAGCTCGCTGAAGGCTCGCGGGAAGGGTTCGATGGCTCAGTTCGCAAGGATCATGGCTCCCTCATCGTTGGACTTAATGGCGAACTCTGGGCTAAAACGAGTCAGTTAAGTAGCTGGATCAACTAGGTCAATCAGTGCCTTTGCTCGTTCGACGGGCAAGGGCACCTCGTAGGCTCGCAAGTTAAGCAACGACTTCGACGGGCACACCCGGGATCAATACCTTCATATCGGAGGTCCAATCTAAATGTACACTCTCGTCATCGCAACAATGATGTTATCGCCCGTTGGTCTCGAAGAATCTCCAGTTAAGTCCACGCTGGAAATGCCTTCCGGAACCGGCTTCCAAAGGGATATCTGCAAGCACGTTCGTTCTCCAAAAACTGGTGATGTGCTTGACTATTTCCTGTTCCTTCGTTCAGATCCAAAATCAGGCCTCAGCATTTCAATCGGAGTTCGGCGTTCACCTATAGACGAAGGAACCCTGAGGCGTGAAAGGCATCCTGTCACTTCGTATCTGAATGATCGGCGGTCCCTTCCATCAGGTTTGTCGATCGGCGAAGAGGGCTGGACGCCCAGATCGGTCTCGGGATCCATGCAAGTCACGGCTAGGTTTCAGAACGTCTTTTGTAGCGTCCATCTGAACTACTCAGGGAAGCGTGTCAATGGCAAGATTGAGTTTCCAACACATACGTGGGACGAGGATTCGCAGTTGGTTGAAAACGTCGCCAGAAGAGGTCTCAGTACGGCTCTGCTCTGGAATCTAGCCGGAATCGGCGCATCAACAGAGGTGCAAAGAAAGGCTTTGACAGACAACGGGTACTCCCGACTCGGGCCGTGGATGACCAGCAAAGGCTTCACCGTCACTTGGGACGGAATGAAGCGCATGGCAACCTTCACCAAAGGCAACCAAACGATCAAGCTGGCCGAAGGCTCGCGAGAGGGATTTGATGGAACCGTTCGCAAGGACCACGGCTCGCTCATCATCGGCTTCCAGGGCGAACTCTGGGCCAAGACAAGCCCATTGAATAGCTGGATCGACTAGGTCATTCGGTGCCCTTGCTCGTTCGACGGGCAAGGGCACCTCGCAGGCTCGCAAGCTAAGCGACGACTTCGACGGGCACACCCGGGATCGATACCTTCATATCGGCGGTCCAGCCCGTAGTCACGTACTTGTGATCGAACGTGCCGTCGCGATAGAGGGTGACTTCGCCGAAACCAGGCTCGCATTCGTGGTAGTTTCCGCGCCACCACGCGCCAGAGACGGCTCCGTTGCAGAGATAGGTCGTCCCGAGGTAATCGACTCGGTCAACCAGGTGCATATGACCGCTCAGGGCGAGCTTGACCCCGCCATGCTCATAGAAGGCTCGGGTGATTCGCCGGGCGTCGATGTGCATCCAAGAGCCGGGAACAACCCAATTGCCAGTTTTCTCGTTGTTGCCATCGAAATACGCACAGGCCGCCAGGATCGGGATGTGAGACAGCACGAGGATCGGCGTAGTTTTGGGGGTTTTCTTCAAATCCGCGACCAGCCACTCGAACTGCTCGTCATCGAGCTTGGCCGTATACGAGTCGGTCTGAGGAAAGGTGCTGTCGAGGACAATGAAGTGCCAGCCCGCCCGGTCGAAACTTCGATAGGGGTGGCCGAGCCCCAAGATCTCCATCGCCCATTTTTTGCCGTACTCGGGTTCGCCAGCTTGGCGCCCCTTGGAGTATCGGTACATCGCAAAGACGTCGTGGTTCCCCAGGCAGTGCTCAATCGGGGTGGTGAGCTCGTTCTTCAGGACCTGATTGAAGATATCCCACTGATCTTGGGCTCGGGTGGCGGAGGTGCCGGAGCAGTCCATGATCAGGTCGCCGCCGGTCAAAATCAGATCGGGCTTGGGCCGCCGCTCTTGAGCGATCCGCAGGGCGTCGGCCATGCCGATGCCTGCTTTGAGCTCGGGCTGAACGTGGATGTCGGTGAGGTGAGCGATCCGAAGAGCCACCTCCTTCTTGGGCGAGGCCGAAGCCAAGACCGGGAGGGTCGGCAGCAATGCCGAAGCAGCGGTCCATTTCAGGACCTCACGGCGACTCGGGTGGGGAGCCATAAGAACATCTTAACCCGACAGCGATGGCCACCGGGTTAAGAAACGGTTTGATTTTCGCCCAGCTTCGACGACTTTACTTCGTGGGGATCTCGAAGAAGGTGATCCTTGGGGCTTGGCCCGAAGACGTCGTGCCCTGGACTCCGGAAACCACGACGAAGTAAATCTTGCCCGCCCCGACGCTGGCGGTCGTTTGAGCATAAAAATCTTCGGGGTCAGAATCGGATCGTCGAGCTTGCCAGACGTAGGTGCCGGCATCCACCACGAGCTCCTTGGTCGCGCCAAAGGTGATGGTATCGATGCTGATGAGCGGGTTATCGCCTGGCGTTTGGATCGTCAGGTCGGGCGGGAGATTCCCGAGCGAACGCAAGCAGCCGTTGAAGACAATGATCTTGGCTTTGCTGGCAACCGGGCGGGTCCGGTCGATTCGAAGCGCTTGTTGGATGGCTCGATTAAACGGGGTCGATCCGAAATTGCGAAGACCGTAAGCGATGATGAGCGAGCTGGTGTCTCGGTCGAAGGCTTGGACCTGCCGGTCGAACTCCTCGGTCGATCCGGTGGGATAGGCGGTGACATCGTAGCCGCCCTCGCTGGTGGGCAGGAACTCGATCTCTTGGAACCCGCCCGACGTGGTGAGATAGGCCACGTTGCGCGCTTTGAGGTCGTCGTTCAGGTAGAAATCGACTCCAGGAGTATCGCTGGAGGCGTTGATGAACATGACGAGCGGATCGGGCCGATCGGTGGGGTTGTCATTGGTTGAGCCGCCGCAACCCGCTAAGAGTAGCGCGAGCGGGAGAATCCAAAAAAGAAGCTTCCTTGCCATCATCGTCACTGAGAGGAAAGATACCCGAGCCACGGGCCTCGAACACTAAGACCCTTCGGGGTGGAGAATCGATTCGGTCAATTTTTCGAAGACCGAATAGCACAGCGGGCAACCCAGGAGCTGGGTGGCGCGGACTTCGTCGGCCTGAGTGCCGCAGGCCGGGCATCGATTCTCGCCACCGGGCGGAGGCAAGAATCGGGTCTGTATGACCCCGTGCGCGAATTCGACAATCGGGTTTGAATCAGAATTCGGCACCGGTTTGAGTGTGCTCGCGGAAAAGGCGAGTCAATTCTTGAGTCACCGGGCCCGGCTTCCCGCATCCGATGGGGCGCCCGTCCAGCATGACCATGCCGATGACTTCGGCGGCGGTGCCGGTCAGGAAGATTTCGTCGCACGCGTAGAGGTCGAATGGCGTGATGTAGTCCTCGATGACGGTGAATCCGTTGGCCCGGGCGAGCTCGATGACGGTGTTGCGGGTGATTCCTTCAAGAATCCCACAGCTCGGGTGGGGAGTTCGGATCGTCTTCCCCTTGACCAGGAAGATGTTGTCGCCGGTGCACTCCGCGACCTGGCCCTGGTAGTTCAGCATCAGGCCTTCCCCCGCTCCTTGGCGATTGGCCTCTTGCTTGGCCAGAATGTTGGCCACATATCGACCGATGGTTTTGAGCCGCGGGTCGAGGCAGTCGGGCGGAATGACCCGGAAGCTGGTGGTGACCACCTTCAGCCCGGTCTCGTACGCTTCGGGCGGGTAGAGGGCCAGGGAACTGACCATGATCATCACGTTGGGGCGGCGATTGATGTTCTTTGGATCAAGACCGAGCCCAGTGCCTCGGGTGACGTTCAGGCGGATATATCCATCCGCAATTTCCGCTTGCCGGCAGGTCTCAAGAACAGCCGTTCGCATTTCGGACAAGGTCATTTCCATCTCGAATCCGAGATAAGCGATCCCGTCATAAAGGCGCCGAAGGTGCTCGTCGAGTTTGAAGACCCGGCGGTTATAGATCCGGATCCCCTCGAAGAGGCCATCCCCGTAGAGGTGGGCGTGATCCTGGACGCTGACCACTGCTTCTTCGAGCGGGGTGATCGTCCCATTGAGCCAGACCAGTTTCGGCATAGTGCGGAGTTTACCGCGTGTGGCCGGGCTGACTATACTGATGCCCGTGGATGAACGGGAACCCCTGGATGCTCCGCCGCACCCGGCCAAGACCAAAGACGAAGTGGTTCGAAGAGCCTTCGCGATGCGGGCGTTGGTGTATCGCGTGGAGCTGGAGTTGCAGTCGCAAGGTTCAAACTTCGCTGAAAACCAGGTGGCGACCTCGATGGTCCGAGAAACCGTCGTCCCGGCGTTGCAGGAAAACGACCTCTGGGACGAGCTCACCGCATTTGAGCAACAAACCTTAACCAAGCCGGTGGGAAGTTGGCAACCGGCAGAGCTGTTCTCCTTGTCTTGGCTCAGCGAGTCGCTTTCGGTCCTGATCTGGAGCCTCGGGATCTTGGACGAACTCCAGCCTTGGGACACGATGATGGACCCGAGCCCGGTTTTGACTCTCTTCGACCTGGCAGGCGAGGATTCGGGGCATTGGGTCTCGTCAGTCGAATTGCGGGATGCCGAAGAGATTGCGGATGCCCAATTTGCCGCGGAGATCTGGCATTGGCGAGGTCGGACTCAGGCGATGCTCTTGGGGTTGATCCCGTTCCAGGCTCCCCAGGGCCAGCGGGCCGACGAGTTTTTGGGCCCCATCTTGCAGTACACCGCCGAGGAGGCGGAAAAGTCGGGCATTTTGCGGCGCATTGACGGGGACTTTCCGGCCTACGGCCAGCCTTATCGCAACGCTCGGGACCAGCAGTTTCACCTGCTGATGTCGATCGCCTCCGAGCGGCATCACGCCCTGAACTGGCTCGTGGGGTTCGGCCTGAAGTGGGACGATGTGTCGATGGACACCTGATCAAGCCCCGTAAACTTAACAAATCCCTCACCAAACCTAGGCAACTTACTTTAGCTTCGCCTAGAGCCCGCTGGGGTATAGTTCCGAACTGAAAAGCTATGGGCAAGTTGAAAGTATTTACGTCGGAGAGTGTGAGCGAAGGGCATCCGGATAAGCTCGCCGATCAGGTTTCAGACGCGCTGTTGGACGAATGTCTGCGGCAAGACCGAATGGCTCGCGTGGCCATCGAAACATTTTTAACTCGTGGCCTGGCCGTCGTCGCTGGTGAAGTCACCGTCGATGGCTATGTCGATGTCGCTCGAATCGTTCGCGAAACGATTAACGAAGTCGGCTACACCGACACCGCGCTTGGATTCGATGGCGACACCTGCGGCGTGATGGTCGCGATCCAAGAGCAGTCCCCCGACATCGCCGTCGGCGTGGACACTGGCGGTGCCGGTGACCAAGGCATGATGTTCGGCATGGCGACGAACGAAACCGAAGAGCTGATGCCTCTGACGCTCTCGATTTCGCATGCGCTGACCCGCCGACAAGCCGAAGTCCGACGCAAGCACCCGAGCTTTGGCCTTCGACCCGACGCCAAGAGCCAAGTCTCGGTCTACTACGAAGGCAACACGCCGAAGCGGATCGACACGATCGTTCTTTCGACTCAGCACAGCCCGAACTTGTCGCACGACAACGTGGTCCAGCTGGTCAAAGAGCAGATCATCAACCCGGTTTTGAAGGATTACGAGAAGTACATTGATGGGGAGATCAAGTTCCACATCAACCCGACCGGAATCTTCACCATCGGCGGTCCTCAAGGCGACACCGGACTCACCGGGCGCAAGATCATCGTGGACACGTACGGCGGCATGTGCCCGCACGGGGGCGGCGCGTTCAGCGGCAAGGACCCCACCAAGGTCGACCGATCAGCGGCCTACATGGCTCGCCACGTCGCAAAGTGCGTGGTCGCCGCTGGCCTTGCGGACAAGTGCCAAGTCGCTCTTGCTTACGCCATCGGCGTGGCTCAACCGGTCTCGGTCAACGTCGAGACGTTCGGCACCGAGAAGGTGGACCCGGATGCCATCGCCGACAAGGTGATGAAGGCGTTCGACATGAGCCCGAAGGGCATCATTGAGCTTCTCAATCTGCGCGAGCCGCAATACAAAGAAACGGCTCGAAATGGCCACTTTGGCAACCCGGCCTTCCCCTGGGAAAGCACCGCCAACGCCGAGCGCTTGAAGTAAACGAAGCGACCCTGGCCGGAGGGCTTGGCTCGATCGAGAGTCAAGCCCTCTGCGCTTTTCTGGAGTGCCTTTAGGTGCCCGATGAACCCGCCACGGGCTTTTGAGCGTCCAAGTAAAGAAGAGGCTCATCCGCGCCGTGCGGATCATCGGCGTATGGAGGAGCCCCATTTGGAGAGGAACCTACGATCATGAAGAAATCCCCCCTTGCCCTCATTGCGGGCGTTGCCCTTTTGGGTGCCTTGTCATTTGCCTTCGCTCAAAGTAGCGGCAACGCGACCGGTTCGGGCTCGGCCGGGGGCCGCGTCAGCGGTGGCGCCCAATCGAGCGGCGGAGTTTCGTCCTCGAGCTCAATGCAAACCGCTTCCTCGTCTCGTGGTGGCGGTGCCGGGAAGATGATCTCGTTCACTTTGCAAACAAATCGGCTTTACATCCTGGAGTTTCACTCTCGGGGCGGCAACATGGACGCTGGCACTCTGCAACGCATGCAGCAAGAAAACCAGAAGTACGTCTCGCGAATTGCCGGAACTGGCCAGCTCCTTTTTGCCGGAGTAGCGGACGACGGTAAGGTCCCGATGATGATTCTCCAGACCAAGACCGAGACCGAGGCAGAGCAGATCGCTCAGCAAAGCCCGCTTCGAGTCACGTACGGATATGAGGCGAAGGTTCGAGACTTCGAAATCAGCCAATTCGGCGGCATGGCCGCGGGTCCCGGCGGGATGCGGGGTGACTCGCGCAGCTCGATGGGCGGCGGGAGCGGAGTGCCGCGATAAGTCATCGGTTTGGGACCGTTGTGGGGGCAATGCGACTTTGAGTCGCATTGCCTCTTTCTTCTGGCGGCGGGCCTGGGTCGGGTAAAACGCTCTTAGCATGACGAGCAGCGACCGAAACTACGCCGAACTTCACTTGCATTTGGGCGGCGCTGTCCTGCCCAGAATTCTTTACAGCTATTTGCAGCGCCGAAAGGTCGATAAGTCGAATCTCGGGGCTCATGAGCTCGCGCTAAGTTATCTGCGAAAGTATCCCGTCTATGAGAAATTTGAGCGAAGATTGACTCGGCCGTGTGACACACTCACCAAGTACTTGGAGGCACATAAAATTGTTGAGCCGCTCCAAAAACAAGAAGCGCTCCCTTACTTCATCTATCGCTTGCTCCGAGGGGCGTTCGTCTTTGAGAACATTGCCTACCTCGAATTACGCTACAACCCCTACTTTCGAATTCCAAAAGGATTGCCTCTTTCCGAAGCTCGAAATCAGATGCAGGAAGTGATTCAAACGGTCGCACTCAGCGCGCAGGCTGCACATAAGGAGTTCCCCATTGTCTTCACGCAGATCTTATGCATGGATTCTCGGTTGCCTCGCGAGACGAATCGTATGATTGTTGAGGTGGCACTCGAAATGAAAGATGAGGTTTGCGCCGTCGATATCGCCGGGCCCGACGAGGCCTATCGAGAGAACGAAGAAGCGATCCTAGACAATCTCAAATTTGCAAAAGAATCTGGGCTCAAAACAACAGGTCACTGTTTTGAAACCGCGGATGGCTACTTTCCAAAAATGCTGGAATTCCTCGATCGAATCGGTCACGGGATTCAGATTCCACTCAAACATCCCAAGTTGCTGACTCAAGTGGCAAAAAATAAGCAATGCTTGGAAGTCTGTCCAACGACTTATTTCCGAACAGGAACGATCAAATCCTACAATGAACTCAAGCCGGTCTTTGGGCATTGTTTTGATATGGGGATCGACATTACGATCTGCACCGATAACAGCGCGTTTCACGGGGTGAGATTGCCGCTCGAATATGAACGACTCCTCACGCACGGAGTTCTCGATTTTCGTCAGATGGAAAAGTGTCGAGAAGCAGGATTCCGCCATGCGTTTCGATGGCCTGGACAGATCGACCAGCGTCGCGGCGCACTGTAGAATCAACGCACTATCTGAGTGAGGGATCAATCGCCCAATCCGGATCAATGGGCGATTGGAACGTGGTCATCCTTTCCAGCAGGTCCTCGGGGCGTTCTGAAGTGATCAAAACTTCGCGATGATGCGAAGGGACAAATCCTTCTTCCACCAGATGGTTGATGAGGGCTAAAAGCGGATCAAAGAACCCTTGGAGGTTGAGAATTCCCACCGGCTTGCGGTGGATCGAGAGCTGAGCCCAGGTCAGGATTTCGAAAAGTTCGTCGAGGGTTCCCCAGCCGCCGGGAAGGGCGATAAACCCATCGCTGGCGTCGGCCATTTTGGCCTTTCGCTCGTGCATCGTTTCGGTCATCACTAAGTCGGTCAATCCGGCGTGGGTGATCTCTTTGACGCTGAGCCGGTGGGGGATCACGCCGAGAACCTCTCCCCCGGCGGCGAGGGCCCCATCCGCGACCTGGCCCATCAGTCCGATGCTGGCCCCGCCATAGACCAGGCGAATCTGTCTTTCGGCGAGCAAACGTCCTAGGTCTCTTGCCGCTAGAGCAAAGGCCGGATTTTTTCCGGTCGCAGAACCACAAAAGACCGCCATCGAGCCGATTTTCACCCCCGGAACTTACCCGGCTTGCCCCGATTTGCGAGAGGGGGCCTTGCGATTCTTGCGCCAAGAATGGAATAATGACGGTCCACGCGCGGGTGTAGCTCAGTGGTTAGAGCGCCGGCCTGTCACGCCGGAGGCCGCGGGTTCAAGTCCCGTCATCCGCGCCATAGGTGTGCCACGGTAGCTCAGTTGGTAGAGCAAAGCACTGAAAATGCTTGGGTCGCCGGTTCGAGTCCGGCCTGTGGCACCACGTTCTCTTTCGAAATCGGTGGTGCCTCTGCGGGCCATTTCTCGTCTTGAAGAGGTGGAGACTCCTGACCGAATGACCCGATTTTTCCTGATCCTATTGCTCGTTTGGAGCGCAGCTCTGGTATGGGCGCAAACCGAGGCGGCCTCGATCTTACGACCCGGAGACGTCGTTCGCCTGACCTGCGAGGAAGAGCCTTCCTTAAACAAGGAGTACACCATCACCCGAGACGGGTTGCTCGTGCTGTCGTTCATCGGGGCGATTCCGGTGGCGGGACTGACCGAACAAGAGGCGGCCCAGAAGGTGGCAGCGGAGCTGATCGAGCAGCGGATTGTCCAGACGGCCACGGTGACCCTCAAGCGGCAAGGAGCCTCGGAACAACAAGCTCCGATCCGGGTGAGTGGGGCGGTCGAGAGCCCCGGAGAGGTGCCTTGGCGCGAAGGGCTTCGGCTGAGCGACGTTCTGAAAATCGCGCGGCCGACCTCATCGGCCGATCTCTCTCGGGTTGAAGTGACGACGGCCCAGGATGAAAAACTGCGGTTTAACTTCAGTCTGGTGACGCCGACCGACGACTCTCAAAATCCGCTCTTGCGGCCGGGGGACCGAGTTTTTCTCCCCATCGTCGAGCTTCGGCAAGAGGTGCTGGTTTTAGGAGGAGTCCAAAGGCCAGGAGCCTATCCGCTGGAGAGCGAGGCCACCCTCGCCATGATGATCGAGAAGGCCGGCGGCATCAGCTCTTTGGGCGATTCGACCCGAATCCGCATCGAGCGCACCGGCCGAGCCGCTCAGCTGATCAACTTGCAGGCGGTGCCGCCCGACTTCCTTCTGATGGCGGGGGACCGCATCGTCGTCGAGCTCCGGGCCGCGAGAGATTATGTCTACTTGACTGGAGCGGTGGTTCGAAACGGCGGCTTTGATCTGGTCCCGGGCATGACCCTCAATCGGCTGATCCAGGATGCGGGGGGACTCTTGCGCGGGGGCCGGATGGACCGCATGACGATCCAGCGAACCGAGGGTGGACGGGTCCGAACGATCACAGTCAACCTGGAGGATGTGCGAAAGGGCTTGGCGGCCGACCCGATCTTGATGGCGAACGACCGAATCCACGTTCCGACGAACTCGGGTCGACGAAACAACGCTGCGGTGGTGGCGGGAGCAGCAGTCTTGCTGTATCTTCTTTTCGGCCGGTGATTCGCTGGGACCGAACTCAGGGTCGCCCGGAGCCGATCCGGGCTCTCAATCGCGTGGCCGAGCGGGAAAGTGGCGAGCCACTCGTTTTGTTGCAAGATCACGCCCCTTCGGTGCGGCTCGCCCGACCGCAAGTGATCCCGTATGTCCGCTTGGAGGTCGCCCGGAAGGCGGAGGCAGCGGCTCAGGCTCTTCCTGAGGGAATTTTCTTAGGGGTGACCGATGCGTGGAGGCCGATTGCGCGGCAGAAGCGGATCTATGACTGGTTGACTCGGTGCGCTTTGGAGGTCTGGCCGAACCTCAGCTATGCAGCGTTGCGGAGAAAGATCAACCGCTGGGCAGCGCCTTATGACCAACCTGCGCCGCCCGGTCACTGCACAGGGGCGGCGATTGACGTCAATTTGCTGGATTCGGCTGGCGAGGTGATCGATGTCTGGTCGCCGTTCGACCGATTTGTCGCGGCCCCCACCTACTCATACGGCCTCGATCCGGAGCCTCTTCGGTTTCGCATGATCTTGGTTGAGGCGATGCTGGGGGCGGGGTTTAGCAATTGCCGCGACGAGTGGTGGCATTACAGTTATGGCGATGCGGGGTGGGCGGTCCGGATGGGGTTGAACGAGTGTTGTTACGGACTCGTGGAACTGCAGGAAGAGCTTTTTGCCGAGCAAGAGCGGCTCTGGATCGAAGCGTTTGCCCAGCGTCCAAATCCGTTTTTGCCGCCGTCCCCAGGCTAAACCGCGACTTGAGACGACCACCAAAAGTCGAACCAGCCAAACGCAAAGACCCCGATCGAGACGAGCCCGTTGAGGGTGAAAAAAGCGAGGTTGACTCGGCTGAGGTCGTTCGGTTTGACGAGCGACTGTTCGTAAACCAAAACCGCCGCGGCCAGGCCCACGCCGATGAAGTAGAACATACCTAGACCCAAAGCGGCGCCCCCCATCAAGAGGCATCCGACGGCACCTAAGTGACTCAAACGGCTGACGGCGAGCGCGCGCGCCTTGCCGAGGGACTGTGGGATGGAGCGAAGGCGCTCTTGTCGGTCGAACTCTTCATCTTGCAGGCTATAAATGATGTCGAACCCGGCGGTCCACAGCATCACCCCGGCGACGAACCAGAGCATGCGTAAGTCGACGACGCCGAGGACGGCGATCGAGCTGGCGGCGGGCGCGATGCCGAGCCCCAAGCCGAGGATGTAATGGCAGAGCGAAGTGAATCGCTTTGTCAGACTGTAACCCAGGATCACTAGGAGAGCTGCCGGGGCCAACATCAGGGCAAGCGGATTGAGAAGAGCCGCCGACAAGATAAAGAGACCCAGGCTCGCCCAGAAGTAGAGTGAAGCGGTGCGGAGGGTCAAGAGTCCGGCGGGCAAGGCCCGAATCTGGGTTCGAGGATTTTTGGCATCGATGTCGCGGTCGGCGATCCGGTTGTAAGCCATCGCTGCACTTCGAGCCGAGACCATCGCGAGAAGGATCAGCCCAAAGGTTCGCCATCCGGGAAAGCCGTCGGCAGCCCAGATCATGCCGAGCATGGCGAACGGGAGAGCAAAGATCGAGTGCTCGATCTTGATCATCTCAAGGAACGCCCGAAATGCGGCCCACCCCCGCAACGGCCGCTCAGGCGTCAATACTTTTCGCTCCGGGCCCGATCCAGTTCACGTTGAGTTTCTTTTTTGGCGATCGACTCGCGCTTGTCGTACTGCTTTTTCCCTCGACCGAGTCCAATTTCAACTTTCACTTTGCCCCGGCTGAAGTAGAGTTTGAGCGGCAAGATCGCGAGCCCTTTTTCCTGGCTCTTTCGGGTGAGAAGGGTGATCTCTTTTCGATGGGCCAGGAGCTTGCGATCTCGGCGTCGTTCTTGGAGATAGTGGCTTGCTTTTTCGTACGGCTCGACGTCGGCATTGATCAGCCAGAGCTCGTCTTGTCGCACGACGCAATACGCATCGGTCAAGTTGGCTCGCCCTTGGTAGATGCTCTTGACCTCGCTGCCGACCAAGACGAGGCCGACTTCGAGCGTTTCGAGGATCTCATAGTCGAACCGAGCCCGACGATTCAGCACCGTCGCCGGACCCGTTTTTTCGGGGCTGGAATTGCTTTTTTTTCCCATCGTCGTGGATCGGAGTATGACCCCAAGTGAACCAGAGCCCCCCGGACTTCGGACCCGGGAGGCTCTGGCGCAGGGACCTCAGAGTTACTTGAGGATGAACTTTTTCTTCGTCTTGTCGATGCCTTGTTCGACTTTTTTGTTGTCGAAGTGCCAGACCGGCGATCCAGATCGCTGGTAGTAGCAGTGGTAGCTGCTCAAGAGCGAAGCGATCAGCCTTCGGGGCACTCGTCGCACGACGTTGACCTCCCAAAGGATGGTCAAGAAGTCGGCGCCTTTGGGCCAGTGGGCCATCACCTCTTTCAGGACGTCATGGGTACTCAACTCGGCGGCCCGCTCCTGGATCGCGCGCAGTTCTTCCATTCGCTGGTTGCTGATGTAGACCACGGGGTCGGGCTGGTCTAGCCAGGCGAACTCAAAGACGTTCTGCTTGTGGGTGCGCGTCAGGCTAAAGACCGCCCCGGATTCGATCGGCTGTTCGTACCACCAGTCGATGAGGCCAAAGAGCAATCGGGCCTCCATATTCGCCCAGACTTGGAGCTCGCGACCTTGCGGGTCGATGAAGGTGAGCTCTTGAATTTTCGGTTCGGCGGTGATCCAGCCGGTGGGGAATTGGCAGATCGGGAAGGTGCCCAATTCGCGATGGATGGGCTTGAGAACGAGCCGAAGTTGCTCGGCCATCGACTTCGGAGCCGGGAGCTCTTCTTCGTCCAGGACGTCCGTGGCGAGCGGGTGGGAGAGAAGTTTTCGCAGGGTCGAACTGAGTCCGTCGTCGTTGACTTCGACATCGATCGGGTCGCCTTCCTCGTCGGTGAAACTCGTTTTTTCGAACAGGAAGACTTCAGGGACGTCGTTGATGAAGTCGGGCGCGGTGCCGGGCACTCGGAATCGGTCGCCGCCGACCCACCAAGCGTCGGGCCGTGCCTTCAGCGCCGCCATCAGGTTCGCCATGTCGTCGGGGAACGTCTTCACGCTCGGCGTAATCTCGTAGAACTCTTCCAGCAGTTGCGTTGCGGTCAGCGAATCGGGGCTGGTTTTCCACTTGGCGACCATTCGGTCGACGTCGTCGGATTTGACCTCGATGGGAGCAGCATCTTCGATTTCGACGCTCGGGGCGATCTTCTCGGCGAGCTTGACGGCGGCGCTGATCCACTTTTTGGCGTCTTCTTCGGGGTGAAGCATGCCGTCGGAGCTGTAGACCATTTTGGGTTGGCTCAGAAGGGCTCCGCCGACGGCTTTCCAGTCGAACATGAGCGTGGATCGCGGGTCGTCACTGTTGACCTTGCTGAAGATATAGGCACCCAATGCTTTGACGCTGACGGGCGCGCACTTCTGCACCGCTAGCTGAAGAGCTTCGGGGCTCCGCCAGTCGATGCCAGCGAGCGGGGCCTCGAGAGCTTCGACCTGCTCGGGCGTGACTTGATTTCGCTCTAAGGTGATCGCGAGCTTTTCGTCCGAGGTGACGAAGACCCAGCGGCTCAAGGCGATTTCGTCGCTGGCGGTGTAAATAAAGTGGTCGTGAGATTCGGCCATCCGCCGAATGCTCTCGATGCTCTCGGCCTCCATTTTGCCTTGCGCGAGGGCGAGCTCTTCGGCCAGAAGTTCGACCGGCATCGGTCCTCCGAATCGATCAACGATCAGCCGCATCGCCTCGGCGTAGGGTCGGCCCGTCCCCTCAAGTCGGGCGGCGGGCACCCAGCGGCGCTCGTGGTAAGCAAACTTGTCGGGGTTGGTGCCGAGGAGGGAGCGGAGAGCGCTCAGTCCGATCCCGGTGCCTTGCAAAAGCTCGGCGAGCTCGCTGAGTTTGATGGCGCTTTGAAGCTTGATGAGCTTGCCCAGGATGAGTCGATCGGCATAAGATCGGGCGGTGTGTTCTTCGGGTTTGAGTTGGATCGCTTTCGCCAAGAGATGACCTCGTCGCCCGTGCCGGATGGGTCCAAAAAAGTGGCGGGGCGCAAACGACAAGGGTGGCATATTTCTGGGGGCAGAATCAAGGTTTGGGCTCCCATTGGTATGCTGGAGCCGGATGTTGGACCGCTTTGTGGAGCATTTGGAAACCTCGGGCTTGTGGCCGACGGGAGAAACGGTCGTCGTCGGCTACAGTGGCGGGGCCGATTCGACGTGTTTGGTGCATTTGGCTCATCGCGCGGGGCTCCGCCTGATCGCGGCCCATCTTCACCACGGCATGCGGCCCGAAGCGGATCGAGAGCAAAAGCTGGCGGAGGCTTGGTGTGCGGAGCTGGACATCCCTTTTGCGACGGGTCGAGCGGATGTCCCGGGCCTGGCCCGAGACTTTCGAATCGGGCTCGAAGAGGCGGGCCGACGGGCTCGACAGGAGTTTCTGCAGCAAGCGATGTTTCGGCTGGGCGGTCATCGGATCGCAACCGCCCACACGCTCGATGACCAGGTCGAGACCGTGGTTTTTCGCATGGCGCGGGGGACTGGTCTGCAAGGTTTGGGGGGGATCGCGCCGGTCCGCGACGTCTGGATTCGACCGCTTTTGCCTTTTTCGCGGACGGAGACGCGTCAGTATTGTGCCGACCAGGGACTTTGGTTTCACGACGACCCGTCGAATTCGGACGTGCAGTTTGCCCGAGCGCGGATTCGGCTCCGAGTCGTGCCCGAGCTTGAGGCGATTCATCCCGATGCAAAGGCGGCGATTCAGCGGCTGGCCCGGTTGGCCCGCGAAGAGGATGCCTGCCTGGACGGCATGGCGGCAGCGGCCTTAGAACAAGCGGAACTGCCGCTCAATGGGGACTTTCGGTTCTTGACTCGCGATTGCGAGGTCGCCTTACGGCGGGCGTCTTGGGTCGCCATGCCGCTCGTGTTGAGGCGGCGTGCGGTCCGGCTCGTGACCGAGGTCTTAGGGGCTCAGGTCGACTTTGAGTGGGTGCAAAGCCTGTCAGAAGCGCTTGCTTCGGATGGTGCAGGCTCCCGAACGGCTGAAGGAGGCGATGTCCTTTGGGAGTGGACCGAAGACCGAGTCCATGTCCGGCAGCAACGCCCGACCGAGAACTTTCGGTATCCGCTCACGCTCCCCGGGGAGACATTTGCGGATGAATTTGGTTGGGTCTTGACGGCGTTGCCCTGCGAGCCGACGTCGTTTGAACGACCGCCCCGGAGCTGGGATGTGGTGGTCGACCGAGCGGCGATCCAGGGGTCCTTGTACTTTCGCTCGGCCCAAGAAGGGGACAGGATGCAGCCGCTCGGGCTTGACGGGACGAAGTTGCTGAGCGATATGCTGCGCGAAGCGGGTCTAACGGCGGCCGCTCGGCGGCGAATCCCGGTGGTGTGCGACCTCGTGGGTCCGATTTGGGTTCCTGGGGTGGGGGTGAGTGATCGAGTTCGAGTTCAATCGGGCACGTCGAACGGATTGAACTTGCGATTCGGTCCAATTCCTGAGTGATGCCGCCATAATGTGGGCTAGGGAAACCTTGTGTTCTTTTCAGGCGTACCTGAAGGGAAGGGAATCGCAGAATTCTTTTCCTGGAAATCTAGGAGCAACGATTGAATAAAGCTTTTCGGAATCTTCTTCTCGCGGTTGGTGTGGTTTTAGGCCTCGTGCTGGTCATCAATGCGATCTCACCCAACCTTGCGATGGGGAGTAAAGGCCCGCTCAAACTGAGCCAGCCCGAGTTCGTACAAAAAGTGCGCGACGGTCAAGTTCAGTCTTTGAACTGGCAAGGGCGCACGGGCGAAGGAAAGCTCGTGGACGGCACCCGATTCACGGCTGAGCTCCCTGACAGCAATTCTCGCCCTGCCGAGAACATCCTGAACCTGCTGGACGAAAAGTCCGTCGAGTGGACGGACCGAGGTCCGAGCGTCGGCTCGCAAATGCTGGCGTTCTTGGCGGCGTTTGCGATTCCGATTCTGATCTTCATCGCGATCATCTACTTCTGGCGTCAAGCTCAATCCAACGGGAGCCAGGCCATGAGCTTTGGACGGAGCCGAGCCAAGCGAGTGAATGACACCGGCCCGAAGATCACCTTCGAAGATGTCGCCGGAATTGAAGAAGCCAAGCAAGAGCTCTACGAGATCGTCGACTTCTTGCGCAACACCAAGAAGTATGTGGCGCTCGGTGCGAAGATTCCCAAGGGCATCTTGCTCACCGGCCCTCCTGGCGTCGGCAAGACCTATCTCGCCCGGGCGATTGCTGGCGAGGCCGGAGTGCCGTTCTTCCACATTTCGGGCTCTGACTTTGTCGAGATGTTCGTGGGCGTGGGTGCGGCCCGGGTGCGCGATCTTTTTGAAACCGCCAAGGCACACCGCCCTTGCTTGATCTTTGTCGATGAAATCGACGCCGTCGGTCGACAGCGCGGTGCTGGACTCGGTGGCGGCCACGATGAGCGAGAGCAAACTTTGAACCAGCTGCTCGTCGAAATGGACGGATTCGACGCGAACACCGGCGTCATCATGATCGCGGCGACGAACCGACCGGACGTGCTCGATCCGGCCCTCCTGCGTCCAGGACGCTTCGACCGCCAGGTCGTGGTCGATCCGCCCGACTCGAAGGGTCGCGAGGCGATCTTGCGGATTCATGCTCGCGGCAAGCCGATTGATACGGCCGTGGACTTTCAGACGGTGGCCAAGCGAACGCCTGGATTTAGCGGTGCTGATTTGGCGAACGCCCTCAATGAGGCAGCTTTGCTGGCCGCGCGGCGGAATCGAAGCAAGATCCTGGGTGAGGACATCGAAGAAGCGCTCGACCGAGTGATGATTGGCCCCGCCCGCAAGAGCCGAATCATGGAGCAAAAAGAGCGCGAGGTCACGGCCTATCACGAGGCGGGCCACGCGATCATTGGCGAGTTGTTGGAAAACTCGGACCCGGTTCATAAGGTGACGATTCTGCCGAGAGGTTTCTCGCTTGGCAGCACCTGGCAACTCCCGGAGACGGAGAAGTTCACCCGGAGCAAGAGCGAGCTGAACGACGTGATCACAACGCTTCTGGGCGGTCTCGTCGCCGAAGAAGTCGTCTTTGGCGAGCGATGGACCGGGGCGAGCAACGACCTGGAACGGGTCACCCGAATTGCCCGAGCGATGGTTTGCGAATACGGGATGAGCGACAAGATCGGCACCCTGAGCGTCGGTCGACGGAGCCGCAATCCGTTCTTGGGTCGAGACTATCACGAAGAGCGCGATTACAGCGAAGAGGTTGCCAAGCAGATCGACGACGAAGTGCGGTCGATTGTGGACCGTTCTCACACTCGGGCGGTGGAGATTTTGACTCAGCACCGACCTCAGCTCGATGCGTGTGTTCAAGCTCTGTTAGAGCGAGAGACGTTGGATCGCGATGAATTTTTGGCAGTGCTGGAAGGTCGCGAGCTTCCTCCGATCCCCGAAAAAGTGGACGAGCCGGTCGTCCCTGAGCCGCCGGTTGTGGGCGAATCAGACCACGCCAAACATCCGGCCCCGCCACGACTTGAGCCGGGCCCCGCTTAATCGTTGCGCAAACTCGATGGCATGGGTACAATGTCGGTTCCCCCACGGGCTGGGGAACCGATGAACGCGATGACGGTCGAAGCGCTCTACCAGCAAGGTTTTGAATATCGCTGCAACGGTCAATTTGACCTTGCGCGGTCGATCTTGCAGCAAGCGCTCCAGCTCAATCCTCAGCACGCCGATTCTCTTTGGCAAATCGGCCTTATTCAAGGGTTCGAAGGCGATTTTGAGGGATCGGTTGAGACTCTGCAGAAGGTTGTCCGCGCCCACCCGACTCATCAGGAGGCCCGCTACGACCTCGCGATGACGATGATGATGCTCGGAATGATGGACGAGGCTTGCGCGGAGTTTCGCGAGGTCTTGAGGCAAAATCCGAATCACGAAAAGGCGCTCCAGCAAGTCGTCTACTGCCCCTGAGACCGGCGACATTCGGCCTAAATCAAGAGGCGGCGCGCAATTTCAAAGTATATGATGAGCCCGGTCGCGTCGACAAAGGTCGTGATAAAGGGGGCGCTCATGACCGCCGGATCGACCCCCAGACGCTTTGCCGCGATCGGCAGTTGGCTGCCGATGATGGCCGACCACAGGATGATGAGCGGCAACGCGATGCCGACGACGAGGCTGAGGTCCCATCCGGAATTCCAACCGATAATCGGGATCGGGAGATAGGCTCTCAAAAAGCCGACCGTTCCCAGGAGCGCGCCGATGCACACGGCGGTGGCGAGTTCACGGCGAAAGACTCGAAACCAATCTCCCGGACCCACTTCACCCAGGGCTAACGCACGGGTAATCGTCGTCGTCACCTGCGATCCACAGTTCCCCCCGGCGCCGATCAAGAGCGGGATGAAGAACGTCAGCGGCGACAGTTTGAGGTCTTCGCTGGCCTGACCATAGTGGCGCATCACCGCGCCGGTAAAAGTCTCGGCAACAAAGAGCGCCAGCAGCCAAGGGAATCGTCGCTTCACCAACTGCCAAACGTTGAGCGATAGATAGGCTTCGACATCGCCTGAGACTGCGCCGAACTTGAGCTGGTCCTCGGTTTCCGCCTCGCGGAGAATGGTTTGGGCGTCGTCGCCCGTGAAGAGGCCCACCATTCGGCCTTGGCCATCAAGGACGGGAAGGGCGTAAAACCCGTATCGGGCCATGCGTCGAGCGGCGTCTTCGGCGACGTCTTCGGCGTGGCTCGTGATGACGTTAGTGTTCATCACCTCGGCGGCCTGAGCCTCGGGGTGGGCTCGAATCGCTTTTCGCAGGCTGAAGACCCCGAGGAGGGTGCGCGATGGATCGAGCACATAGACGTCGTTCACCATCTCGTACTTTTCGGCCGGCGAATTGCGAATGTCCATCAGCAGTTCGGCCATCGTCTGATCCGGTTTGGCTTCAAAGAAGCTCTCGGTCATGATCCGACCGACCGAGTCCTCGGGATAATTCAGGAGGCGACGAATCTCTCGCGCGTCCTCGCGGGGGATGATCTCCAGCAGACTCTCGAATCGCTCGGGGCCGAGCTCCTCGCGCAGGTCGAGGGCGTCGTCCATCGGCAAGATGTCGAGATAGTGGGCAAGAGTGGCGTCGGGAAGCTCGCGCACGTATTGGCGAGCGGTCTCGGTGGGAAGCTCCACCAAGACGTAGGCGGCGGTCTCTTCTTCGAGCCCCTGGAGGACTTGGAGCCCCTCCTCAAGCTCGAGACGGGCCAGTCCTTCGGCAAGGTCTTCGGGAAATTGGTCTGCCAGCTCCTGACGAATGACCTCTCGCCGGCCCAATCGGGCGAGCGACTGGAGTCGTTCGAGCAGAGGCTGGGGGTTGAGCTTCACGGAGCGGTTCTTATTCTTCCACCTCGGCGCCGGGTTCCCAGCCTTGGTCGGAGGCGCGCATCAGGACTTTGACCTCCATATCTCGATCGACTCGAATCTGGCAGCTCAGCCGAAATTGACCCAGCACTCCGTCTTCGTCGAGCGATTGTCGTTCGGCTTCGCCCATCGGGGGCTCTTCGCTCTGAAATTCAACGCGACACGTCGTGCATCGGGCTTGACCGCCACATCGGTGGCTGACGTCGACGCCGTTTTGCTCAAGGGCCCGAACGAGCTTGGTGCCGGATTCAACTTCGTAGGTACCGAAGCCTTCGACGGTGATGGAATGCTTTGCCATGTCCGCCATTTTAGCGGCTGGGGACGAGAGATTGCCGGTTCTTTAGCGCACCCAGCGCAGGTTGGGTACTCGCATATTCAGGGGCAATGGGCGCTGGGGCGGGAAAGATCGATTTGACTTCGCGATGCGATCTTGCATCGCCTTGACACGATCTCGGCTGAGCGGGTGGGTTCGGAGAAAGTCGCCCGCGGAGGTGTCTTCGTTCTCGGCAAAGAGAGCGAAGGTGTCCACTAAGCCCTGAGGGTTCATGTTGATCCCAGCCATCAGGTCAAAGCCGAGCCGGTCGGCCTCGGCCTCGTGGCGGCGAGAATAGGGGAGCCCGACAAAGAACGTATCGACCGCATCGGCCACATCGAAGACCCAGTCACCAGCCCCTAAGAGAGTGAGGACGATCGTGAGTCCGAGTCGACGCTTGATCGAATCGGCGTAGGCCGAGGCCCAGTGCTGGTTGCGGACGTGGATGATCTCGTGGCCCACGACGCCAGCCAACTGGTCGACGGTCCGCATTCGAGCGATGAGGCCGCTGTAAATGTAGATGCCGCCGCCGGGCACGGCAAAGGCATTTAGCTCTCGGCTTTGTAGAACATAAAATCGGTATTCGAAGGGGCGCGACTTTCGCTCGGATTCAGGAATCTTGGCGACCATCGCTTCGCCGAGTTGGCGAATGAGCTGGGTCCGAGGGTCCGAGTCGGGGAGGACTTTGGCCTCCTTGACGATCTGGTCATGCACTTGCTTGCCGATCTTGATCTGGTCTTGGACGCTCGGCCGAAAGATGTCGGCTTGCGCGTGGCGCGGAGCCACGAGGCCGACGACGACAATGAGCATGGCCAGAAGCGGCTTGGGGATGTTCATGGCTTATGGGTATGGACTGCAGATCGAGGCAGATGGTTTCCTCAATTTGGTCCATCGCGGTCGGGGGAGAGTCGTCTCCAGGAGGCCGCCTCCGGGGTATTGTTTGGGTCAGCTTATGGACCCCCTCGTTTCCCAGGTGAACCTTCAAGACGATGAGCATCGCGCCAATCGCGCGTTCATGGATCCGATCTTGTCTGACTATCGCGCGGCCATGAAGGTCAGCATGATGGGCGGGGGTGAAGAGGCCATCGCCAAGCATAAGGGGCGAGGAAAGTTGCTCGCTCGCGAGCGCATCGATGCCCTTTTGGATGAAGGCTCACCGTTTTTGGAGTTCAGCACCTTGGCGGCGACGGGGATGTATGACGGGGGCGCCCCAGGGGCGGGAATTGTCACCGGCGTCGGCCGCATCCACGGGCGCGAAGTCGTGGTGATTGCCAACGATGCGACGGTCAAAGGGGGCACCTACTTCCCGATCACGGTCAAAAAGCATCTTCGCGCTCAAGAAGTTGCGTTGGAGAATCGACTCCCGTGCGTCTACTTGGTGGATTCGGGGGGCGCCTTTTTGCCTCTCCAGAGCGAGGTCTTCCCGGACAAAGAGCACTTTGGCCGGATCTTCTTTAACCAGGCGACGATGTCGAGCTTGGGCATTCCTCAGATCGCGTCGGTCATGGGTTCGTGCACAGCCGGGGGAGCTTATGTTCCGGCGATGAGCGACGAGGCGATTATTGTGAAAAAGCAAGGGACGATCTTTCTGGGCGGACCGCCGCTCGTGAAGGCCGCGACTGGCGAAGAGGTCTCGGCCGAAGACCTCGGTGGCGCAGATGTTCACACTCGCCTGAGCGGGGTGGCCGACCACTTTGCCGAGAACGATGCCCATGCGCTTCAGATCGTTCGCAACATCATCGAGTCTCTGGGTCCGAAGGTTCACCGCTCGCTCGCCGACCCGGTCGCCGCCGAAGATCCGCTCTACGATCCGACCGACCTTTATTCGCTGGTGCCTTCGGACAGCAAGCAACCGATGGCGATGCGCGAGGTTTTGGCTCGGATGCTGGATGGGTCCCGGATGCAAGAGTTCAAGGCGAATTTCGGGACGACTTTGATCTGTGGCTTCGCCCGATTCCACGGGCATCTGGCGGGCGTGATCGCTAACGATGGCATCCTCTTTAGCGAGTCTTCGCAAAAGGGTGCGCACTTTATTGAGCTGTGCTGTCAGCGAGGAATTCCTCTGGTCTTTGTTCAGAACATCACCGGCTTTATGGTGGGCCGAAAGTACGAGAACGAAGGGATCGCCAAGCACGGCGCCAAGCTGGTCACCGCCGTTTCGACCGCGAACGTTCCTAAGTTTACGGTGATTGTGGGCGGCTCCTATGGCGCCGGGAATTACGGAATGTGTGGCCGGGCCTATGGTCCCCGGCAGCTTTGGATGTGGCCCAACGCTCGAATCAGCGTCATGGGTGGGGAACAAGCTGCCAATGTGTTGCTGACGGTCAAGATGGAGCAGCTCGCCGCGAAAGGGCAGACGATGAGCCCCGAAGAGCAGCAGGCTTTTCGGGCACCGACACTCGCGAAGTATGCGGACGAGTCGTCCTGCTATTTCAGCACGGCTCGTTTGTGGGATGACGGCGTCATTGATCCCATCGACACCCGACGAGTGATCGCGATGGGGATCGAAGCCGCGCGAAACGCCCCGATCGAACCCGCAAGGTTCAGCCTTTTCCGCATGTGAACGACCTCTTTTCTCGGGCGTTGGCGCTGGCCCAAGGTCAAACGGCGTCGGCGAGTGCGATCCTTCGAGTCGCCCAGCAGACCTCGGACGAAGCGGCCCGGTGGGCCTTTACCCAGTGGGAATTGCGGGTTCGGGCGGGGGGAAAGTTCTCGCGGGCTTCGGAGATGCTTTTCGTCCGCGAGGCCCTGGAGCAAGCCACCCACGAAGATCTGGCAGCCTATCACGCATCGCGTTTTCCGCCCGGGGAGCGTGTGCTCGATGTCACCACCGGAATCGGAGCCGACCTGATCGCTTTGGCGGCTCGTGGACCTGCAGTCGGGTATGAGCTCGACCCGGAGCGGGCCGAATGCGCTCGCCACAACTTGGGGGTGGCTGGCTTGGGAGCGGAGGTGCGCGTTGAGGACTCCCTGGCCGTGGATTGGGACGCGGACTTCGTTTGGGCCGATCCTGCGCGACGAAGCCAGGGGCGCCGAACGCTGTCCTTCGACGAACTGAGCCCAGACCCGAGGGTCCTGGCCGCACGAATGCGGGCATTGAGGCGGGGCGGCCTCAAACTCAGCCCCATGATGCGGGATGCTGACCTGGAGTCGCTCGGCCCGCAAGTTGAGTTTGTCAGCTTTCAAGGCGAATGCCGAGAGGCGCTGGTTTGGACCGGTGGTGAAGTCTCGCCCGAGGCCGCTCGCTGGGCGGTGCATGTGAGATCTGGGCAGCGGCTCTTGGGTGAGCCCCGCAATGCCGCCGGAGAATCAGAGCCACGGGCGTTCATCGCCGAGGCCGATCCCGCCGCGATCCGAGCCCATGCTTTGCCGGAGCTGAGTCGCCAAACGGGCTGGTTGCCTCTGGGGGAGTCGATGGGCTACCTGACTCGGGACGAGGATTTGGCGAGTCCTTGGGTGCTCCACCGATTTGAGCTGGTCGAAACGGTCCGGTTTGATCCGAAGGTTATTCAGGCTCGGCTGAGGGCACATGATGAACCGTTGGAGTCGATCAAGCATCGCGGCTTGGAGCTGGACCATGCTCGACTCCAGAAAGTTTTCGGGGTGCGAGGGGTGGGGAGTTTTGTGCTCTTGGTCTATCCGGGGCTCTCGGGAGTCAAGGCCGCACTGGTCCGGCGCATTCGGTCGTAGAATAGGGGCATGATCTTACGCGCACTCATCGGTCTGGCGGCTGGGGTCGCCACGGGCGGGCTCTACGCTTTCGGGATGCGCCTCGCGGGTGGGACGTGAATGTCTTGCCGGGCACCGTGGGTGCCCATGACCATCCTCGGCGTCATCTTTATGATCGTCGCGATCACCGGTAAAGAATGACGGCGGTCGCGGTCTACGTCCATATCCCGTTTTGTCCGAGCAAGTGTGGCTATTGCGACTTTAACAGCTACGCGATGACGGGGGAGATCGTCGAGCGGACCGCTCGCGCCATTGCTCAGGAGATTCGTCAGTCGCCTTGGCGGGGTCGCCCGGCCAAGACCATCTTCTTCGGTGGGGGGACACCCACGTACCTGAGTGAATCCCAGTTGATCCCGATTATCGAGGCGGTTTTGGAGACTCATCCGCCCACCGCTGACTGTGAGTTCACAAGCGAGGCCAATCCGGGCACGGTCGACATGCCCAAGTTTGCGGCGATGCGGCGAGCGGGGGTGAACCGGATCAGCCTCGGAGCGCAGAGCTTCGCCCGGCAAGATCTGATTCGACTGGGGCGAGTTCATCAAGCGCCTGAGATTGTCCGGGCGGTCGGAGTCGCTCGTGAGGCGGGATTTGACGAGATCAATCTGGACCTGATGTTCGGATTGCCGGGACAGTCGATGGCGGGCTGGGAACGCAACCTCGAGATCGCACTGAGCTTGGGCCCAACTCATTTGAGCCTCTATGGACTGACGATCGAGCCGAATACTCGATATTACAAGTTGCATTTGCGAGGAATGCTCGATCTACCGACCGAGGATGTCCACGTCGCGATGTACGACCGGGCGATGGATGCGGCGGAGGCGGCCGGGCTGCAGCAGTACGAGATCAGCAACTTTGCCCGGCCCGGTTCGCAGTGCCAGCATAACTTGGCCTACTGGCGCGGTGAGGAGTATCTCGGCTACGGTCCTGGGGCGGTGGGTTGTTTTCAGGAGGACGGGCGGCGACATCGATACACCGTCCTCAAACACCCAGAGCGTTATTGCCAGGCGATCGAGCAAGGGACGGGGCTTTGGTTCGACGAGGAGTGGCTCGATGAGGACGATCTTCGTCTTGAAGAGCTCATGCTGGGGCTGAGGTTGAACGAGGGGCTTAGCCCCACGATCGCCCTGGCAGAGCGCGGGCTGAAAAAAGTTCTTGATCGAGGGTGGGTCGAGCAAATGGATAATCGACTTCGCCTCACTCGTTCGGGAAGGCACTTTTGTTCTGAGGTTGCGGCCGAGCTGGCCTGAGCGAGAGTCATAGCGAAACCCAAAGGTCCGAAGGTAGAACGTTTGTGTTGAACATCTCGGTCGGCCTTCTGGTTGCAGTCGCGATTCCACTCGCCTTCTGGTGGGGTGTTCGCAAGGCCACGACCGACCCGCACGAGACCTCGTTGAGCGTTTTGGGGACGGCCCTTTTCACTCTGCTCGGATTGATTTTGGCTTTTTCGTTTTCGACCGCTTGGGGCCGATTTGATCGAAGGCTGGAACTGGCGATTGACGAAGCGAATGCGATCGGGACGCTGCGATTGAGATTGGCGTTTCTTTCTCCGGCCGCCAAGAATCAAGTCGAACCTCGGCTTCTGGAATATGTCGATGAGCGGATTCGATTTAATCGAGCCCTTTCGACGAAAGGTGGGATCGAGCGAGCCGATCAGGCTCACACTCAGGCTGCGGACCGGTTGTGGGTCGCAGGTTTTCTTGGAGCGCGAGAGATCCAAGATGCACCCGATCGTGCGCTGGTCATTCAGGCGATGAACGAAGTTTTCGACCTCGCAGACACCAGAAGGATCGAGAGTCGAACGTCGATGCCGATTCCGATTGCAGTTCTGCTCGCCCTGACCTCCTTGATCTGCGCGTATCTTTCAGGTCGCGAAGCCTCGGGCAAGCCCGCGAGCATCCGAAGGACCGGATGGGTCTTTGCGATCTTCATCGCGGCGACGGTCTATGCCGTCTTTGATGTTTCTGATCCGAGGACGGGCTTGATCCAGGTTTCGCATTCGGACGTCCTGTTGCTGGAGACCCGCAGTGCTCTGGCCAACTCCATCGGAAGGCCGCAGGGCGACCCGCCCTTCGCGCGGTGACATCGGAGGCGGCGGAGATTCTCGGATGAGAATCGTCTTCGGCAAGTCTTTTAAGAGTCTTTCGAAGGGGACCGGCGAAAAATCCTCCCTGGAGTCACTCCAAATTGCCGTCGAAACGAGTGGATAAACCCGCTGGAGGTCGCGAATCCGGCGGCTATTCCCGCCTCCAGGACCGTCGCCCCTTCGGAGAGCGCACGCAGCCCGACGAGCGTGCGAGCTTGTCGGCACCACTGACCGAGCGTGAGATTCGTTTCGCGAAGCATTACCCGCTCCAAGGTGCGCTTGGAAACAGGGGGCGGGTGAGCTGACTCGGGTTCGGCCAAGAATTCCTGCGCCCAATGTTGGGCCCACTCGGTGCTGGGCATGGCGATTCCGATCGGGATCGAGGGGGCGTCGACGATCTCGGCGATCAGCAAAGTCGTCAATTCGGCGTGTCGCGCTCGGGCTCGCTGGAGCGGGCCGACTCGGCAGGCTTCGGCGATGAGCTCTCCAAGGAGGGGTCGAACCTCGACCGGTCGGGAGATCACGCTCTCCAAAAGGCTTGGGTTGAAGAAGAGGGTCCTGACTTTCGCGCGGCCGGCTGTTCGAGCCGTATGCGGTTGGTTTGGAGCCAAGATCATGGCTCGGTTCGAGGGCAGAACGTGGTGGGTGCTGGATGTTTCGAGCAGGATCGTGCCTTCCACGGCAAAGATCAGTTTGATCCACTCGGTGTCTCCCCAGAGAATGGCCTCGGCCCGGTGATGATCGAGGATCCAAAACCGTACGAGCACATCGCGGTCGGCAGTGTGGCAAGAATTCGACATTTATTGTCGATCTTAGCTGATCCTGACACCGGCTGCGCGATTCATACTGACTCTATGTCGGAATCCAATGCCTTGAATACTCTGTCGCACTTTGCGATCAACGTTGAAGACTCTGACCGTGCGCGCACTTTCTATGAAGCCGTGTTTGGCTGGAAGTTTGAAGCATGGGGCCCTCCGGGGTTTTATATGTCCCAGGTCGGAAATCTGAAAGCGTCTCTCCAGCAGCGGCAAGACGAACCCTTTCCCACAATCATCGGGAACTTCGAATGTTCGATCAGTGTGGATGATGTCGACCGCGTGGTTGAACTCATTTTGGCCCACGGTGGAGAAGTAACGTTGGCAAAAGTCACGATCCCGTCGGTGTGCGATATCGCCCGAGTCAAGGATTGTGAAGGCAATACTTTCAGCATTTGCCGGTATCACTTCTGAATTCTGAAAAGAGTCGAAACATTCGTCAAAAGAACTGATTTAGAGGCTCCGACTCCAGGCTTCTCCTGGTATCAAAAGCCCACCAAGTTTGAGCCCCAGATCCTGAACATTCGACACCTCGGAACGCATGGGGGGCAGCTTCAGGAATTGATCTATTCTCGTGACATCGAGCTGGCCTGGGTTTCTCAAAGATAGGGGAGTGAGAGAGCCCTCGCGCTATTCGAATCTACTCACGACGGAGCGAACTGATGCACGAAATCGATCCATGGCTACCAGGGTGGGAGGGAAGCTTGGAGCTTTTGGACATAATATTGAATGACGCGGCCATCTTTATGAAAAACAATTGATTCTCGAAAATACTTCCCATTTCTCCGTGTGATCACGAGTACATGAGTCATGGGGAATGAGTACCTTTGCGAAACGGTGTTTTCGATGCTGAAGACTTGCTCGACTTTGCCAAATTCCTCTTCAAAGAGTCGATATTGAACCTTGTGTTCAGTATTGACGAACCTGGATTCATAGAGTGTCAGGGTCATCGCCTGGATCTCTGGAAAAGTAAATACGGTCGGAAGTCGATTCCACCAAAAGAAGCCCGCAAGAATGAGCAGTGCAGGGAACCAGTACACGATCTTTGGCCAGCGCGTTGACTTCATCTCATGGAGAATTTCTCTCGTGCTCTGCCCCGTTTGACTCGGACAAATCCTCTCCTCTACTTCCATCTCACCAGAGAGCTTTTTCTGCAAACAAGGGCGCCTGAAAATTGAGCAGCTAAAGCCACAAGCATCTCTGGTGATTGCGCGTTCGATACGACCGGATCTCGAAGGTAGTGAATTTGAGACTTGAGTGGTGTCTAAGATCTTGAGATTTGAGAGAGGCATAATGCGCTTTGAAATCATGGCGAGCTGAAAAGACTTCGAGCGAGACGAAGGTGACAGCCTTTATTCGGGACCATACCGACTCTCATGCCGACGAGAACAACTCAATTCTCGCCAAAGCCGCCGGAGACAAACCCTCATAAACGCTCGCTGCAAAGCATCATTTGAGCGCAGCCGGATGGCATGCGCATTCGAAGGCGTCTCATAACTTTGGTGCTCGTTCTCAAGCCTCGTGTTGCTCCGTTCCGCGTCGAGAGTCGTCGGCAGGTCGAAGGTCAGCATGGAGGCCCAACCGAGCATCGCCTCACTTCGTTACAATGATCGTATGAGCATGGAGCTGATCAAGGCCATCCGGCGAGGGAGCTTTTCCGACGTCAGCCGATTGCTTGACGAAGGTGCCGACCTCAATTTTCGCCTTCCCGCCGAGTCGGATCACGGTCCCTTCTTCGACCAGGTCACGCCCTTGATGGTGGCAGTAGCGGCGCCGGGGTCCAATGCCGACATCGTGCGGTTGCTGCTCGCGCGCGGGGCTGATCCTTTTGATGTTTCGGCCGGTGAAGTCAGCGCGACTTGGTATGCCAGCGGCGGGGGAAGCGGCTACCCTCTTACCGAAGCGAATCTGCGGGAACTTGGGGCAGACCATCCCTATCTCCAATGGGGCGGCGGCGATATCGAGCGTCTTCGGCTGATGTTGGATGCTGGTGGCGATCCCAACGAATCTTCGGGCTATGGGCGGACCAGCGTGTACGAAGCCTGCTCCGTGGGCGACCCGGCGCGTCTCCAATTGTTGATCGAGCGAGGGGCCCAAGTTGGCCCCGCGAGACCCCCGGGCGCGACTCAGGCAGATGAGTCTGCTTGTTCGCTGTTCACACTCGTCCCCCTGTTTCAAGCTTGCTCGGAGGGGAGTTTGGACTGCGTCAAGCTCATCACGGGGGCCGGATTTCCTGTGGACTTTGAATCTGGGGGAAAAAACGCGCTGTCGGAAGTCGGGAGCGTCGAGGTCGCTGAATACCTCTGGGACCAAGGGCTGCGAATGCGTCAGGACGAATTCAGCTTTGATGCCATTGATGAAGCGATCGAAGCCGAAAACATGACAGTGCTTCGATTTCTGCTCACCAAGACGAACCCTGAGACGATTCAAGAAAAGCTCATCGTCGCTTCGGGACTTAGGATGAATCCGGAAGCGGTGAGAGTCATCCTCGAAATGGGTGCCCATGTGAATGGACCTGGCAAAACGTGGGCCAGCCCCTTGCACGCCGCTTGCTGGCAAGGGGACGGAAATATGGGGCGGCCGAACAAAGTCGCGGAAGAAACCATCAAGATCCTGATGGAGGCCGGAGCCGATCCGAACCTTTATTCTAAGGGCTCGTATCCACTCCATGAAGCCGTTTATGGGGATTGGGGATCGCCCACCGCGACACGAATCCTTCTTCAACATGGAGCGAACGTCGATGCCCTGAATGAGGACGGAGAAACACCGCTCATGCTCGCTTCTCGCTTGGGCGAATTAGAATGTGTTCAACTCTTGCTTGAGGCCGGCGCGAATCGAGAATTGCGAAATAAACAAGGAAAATCGGCACTGGATTTTGCCACGAGCAACTTGAATTCTTGGAAAAAGACGAAATTCGAGTTTATTGGATTCTGTATCGAAAAGATCATCGGAGACATTGGGCTGAATGACGAGAACTTGCGACTCAAGCACTTTAGAGAAGCGCAGGAAATCATTGAGTTACTGCAGGGCAGAGGATAAGAAGTTGGCGAGGAAGCGCTCGAGCCACGTAGTTATGACCTATGCACAATCATACAATCTTGCTCAGGATATGAGCGCTCCTCCGAATACCAGAATGTACAAAGGGATACAGCGGCCAACAACGATTCGAAGGGCAAGCCATCCTCAATCAAACCGCGCGACGTCGCTCAGCCCAAGAGAGTTGGCGGGAGGTAGTGATGGTCATCTGTTTCACTTTAGGCGAGACCGGAAAGCGCCGCATCATCAAATCGTGACGAGAAAAGAAAGGGCCCGCTGCCGCTTAGGCTCACAAGAGGTGGAAAATGGTGGAGGTAAGGGGACTCGAACCCCTGACTTCTTGCATGCCATGCAAGCGCTCTACCAACTGAGCTATACCCCCGACCGGGAACCCTTATTAAACCGCATTCATGACCCGGGTGTCAAGGCGCGGCCTCGCGCTCGAGCTGTCGCAACCGCTCCCGCGCCTGGCGATTCAGCTCGCCATAGGCGCCCAAATCGCCCTTTCGCAAAGCCTGATCCGCCTGATCCATCAGCCGCAAGGCCTCGCGCGCCAGCCGAAGAGCCCGCGCAGGGACGTCAGGGGCGGGCCCCTCAGGATTCTTGGGCGGACTCTGAGTCGTGCTCCCCGCGGTCGGAGTGCTGGGGGCCGGTTCCTCGGGCGCGTCACCCATCAGCTCTCGGAGCGCCTCCGAGTAGGAATCCCGCACGACGACCCGGTCACGAAGCGCGAGCACGACTTTCTTGAGTTCTGGAATCGGCTGAATGCCCGACGAGCGAGACTGCAGAAAAAGTGGCTTGACATACAGGATCGACGTCCCCAAGGGAATGACCAAAAGGTTGCCGGGAATAATCATCGACTGATCGTTGTTCAGTTCGCGATTGATTTCTGCGACGGTCGGGTTTTGATTGATCAAGGATTCCACTTGATTGGGCCCCGGAGTCTGACTATCTTTCGGGAACTTATACAGCACCGTTTGACCATACTTCTCGGGATCACAATGGGCTGCCATCCACCCGATCATGTTGTTCTTTTGTCGGGGCGTAAACGGCAAGATGAGCATGAACGAGTCTCGCTCTTCGTCGGGCAGGCGAATCTGCACGTAGTAGGGCAAAAGAGTCGAGCTCGTCCCCGCGCGACCGATCTCAGTAGGAATCTCCCAGGCGTCTTCGTTATTCAAGAAGCTCGCCGGGTCAGTCACGTGATATTGAGTCAAGACATTGGCTTGTGCGGAAAAGAAATCTTCACCATATCTCACATGGGGAATCAACTCTTTGGGAAACTGAGACTTGGGCAAAAAGAGCTTCGGATAGAGCTTTCGATAAGCTCGCAAAATCGGCTCGTTCTCATCATACGCATACGCATTCATCTCTCCGGTGTAAGCATCGACCACGATCTTGACCGAATTTCGAACATAGTTAACGGATTTGCCTCCCCACCGAATCGACGCACTGTACGGGATCTTGTCCGTCGTTGTATAGGCGTCGACAATCCACTTGAGTCGCCCTTGGCTCACCACCAGGTACGGGTCTTGATCCAGCAGTAACCAACGATAGACTTTGGACGCGCGATCAAGAATACTTCGATGATAAAGAATCCTCGAATCGGGCGTGATATTGCTTGAAACAAGAAGGTTGCCGTCCCGAAATCTTAAGCTATGCATGAGCCGACTGAGTGCTCCGCCAACGGGAACGCCACGGCTTCCGGTCCAGCGATAAGTTTCGGTTCCGGTTTGTCCCGGAAAGTCAAACTCTTCTTGTTTTGTTTTAACAATGACGTAGCTACTAGCTTCTTGCGAAGCAGGCTGAAAATCGCTAAAGTAGATTCGTGGTTGATCCAGCTTGAGTCCCGGAGGCATTTTCGGCGGAAAATCCTTTGCCAAAAAGACCGGTTGGCCGGTACTCGTTGCTTGATTCACGGGCGACATCACGAGGCCATACCCATGCGTATACTGCAAACGAGTATTGATCCAGGTTTGGGCCGAGGGCGTCAACCCACGAACATCCATATCTCTCGGAGCGAGCATCACCATCTGCTGCTTGCCTTGAATGGTGTATCGATCAATATCGACGTCATTAAACGTGTAATAAGGACGAATGCTTTGCAATCCATCGACCGAGTCTCTCAGGATGTTCGGGTCCCACAGCCGCATATTTGCTAAGGTGCTAGTGGAGGCCTGAACTTCCGCCGAAGTCGGCTCTGGATTGACGGAAAAATTTGCCACTCGGATCGCGTCCAGCCGATAGGCATAGCGCGTCATCTTGATCGCACGCTGGGCGAATGGAGATTCAACATTCAGGCGATTGGGTTCGACATAAATTCTTTGGATCAGAATCGGATACAAGCCGAGCCCCGCGACTGCAAAAAGAACGACCGTAATGGATCCCCATCGAAGGGCTTGAAAGGGCTTGCCTGAGAAACTGTTGAGGATGCACCAAAGCCCGACGACCGCCATCAAAACCGCGAGCGCTTGATGCATGACTAAGGCTTGCGTTCCCGCATAACCCGGCCCCGTGAACTGCGCGCCCTCGGTTGAAACCCGATTGAATTGGCCCACCCACTGTTGAGCCCCCAAGGCGAGAAAGGTCAGGCCCGCCAAGACTCCGGTCTGGGCGCGGCCTGCTGTGCTCGCCCGGAATCCCCGAAGCTGACGGGTGGCCCGTTCGACGATGAAGTGCGAAAATCCGACGAGACCCGTGGTCACCAAGAGGAGCAAGAAGACATAGGCAAAGATCGACTGCGTCCAGGGGAGCTGAAAGACGAAAAAGCCCAGATCGCGACCAAAGAGAGGGTCCTTCACGCCGAATTCGGTCGCGCCACGGCTCCACATCCACTCCGGCGCGCGCGATGCCAAAAGCGAGGCAAAGAACAGGCCGAAGAGGCTTGCGATGAGCCCCGACACGAGCCGGTGTCGCTGGCTCGAAAACTTCAAGATGTCGGCTTGGATCTTCTCTTCGGGGCTGGCCGGGATGAAATTCGGGTCGACCGGATGTTGAAGGGCCTTCGAAAGGTTGAGCCCGATGACCAAGAACGCGACCGCGAACCCGATCACCCACAAAACGATCTGAATCTGCCATTGCTTAAAGAAGACTTCCGGTTGAGCCCCGTCGTGAACGTACCAAAGCCAGTCGCAATAGAACTGAATCGCACCCGGCCCCACGAACATCAGCACCGAGATCAGCAAGGCCGCCCCCAAACACCCTTTGGTTTTGCGAGTCAGGGGTTGGGGAGGCTGAGGAGGGTTCGACCCCGAATCGCCCGCGGCCCGGGTGCCACGAAGAAGTTGCTCAAGAGGGTCTGGAATGTGCGACATAGTGTGTCCTTCCTATTACGATTCAAATCCTCGATCCGATGCCGTTGGAACGAAAGGATGCACGTTCTTTTGCAGGGTCTCTAAGACCGTCTGGGCGGCCGCCTCCCCTGCGTCGGCGGGGCAAGGCCGGTCGGGATCGGCAAAGTGCTCAACATCCCAGGCGCTCGCCCAGGGATCGGGAATCCGTTCGGGGATATCGCGGCCCAAAAGGGTCAAGACCGCACCGGCCCACATCCTCGGGACGGTCGAAAGGTTGTATCCGCCGCCCCCAACGGCGACGATCGGCACGCCCAGGTCTCGCACGTCAGCTATCGCCGCCCACCAGTCTTGGGCTCGCACCATCAGGTGCCCCAAAGGGTCGGCAAAGTGCGGATCGGTGCCCATCTGCAAGACGATCGCTTCGGGCTCAAATCGCCGGAGCGCGGGGAGCAAGCCCTCGCGAAACGCCCCAAGCCAGACGTCTCCGCTCGTCCTGGCTTCCAAAGGGACGTTCACCGAGCTGAAGCCAACACTCGTCTCTTCGGGGTAGCCCGTGCCCGGAAAAAGGGTCCGGCCCGATTCGTGAATGCTCGTCGTCAGCACCGTGGTGTCTTCTTCAAAGGCCCATTGCACGCCCTCGCCGTGATGAACATCCAGATCAACGTAGGCCACCCGAGAAAAATGGTCTCGCAAGACGTGACACGCGATCGCGACGTCGTTCAGGATGCAAAACCCCCTCGCGCGATTGATCGCGGCGTGATGCAGCCCACCCGCGATGCTCAAGGCCAGAGGATGCCCCGAGATGACTGCTTTCGCCGCGGCCACCGACCCCGCGAGATAGGCCCGAGAAGCTTCGGCCATCCCAATAAAGCTCGGGTTGTCGCCCCAGCCAAAGCCGGCTTGCCAAGCCCTTTCATCCGAGGCTGCATCGGGCTGACTTTGCTCTTGCACGATCTGCCAATACTCGGCCGTGTGAATCCGCAAGATGTCCCTCTCATCGGCGAGCCCCGGGTCGATCCAATCCAACCCGAGGTTCGTGCTTTCATTGAGGGTCTGAATGAGGCCGATGGCGCGCCGCAGTCGCTCTGGCTTGAGCGGATGCTGCTCGCCAAAGACGTAGCTCAGCATCCGAGGGTGATAATAGAAAGGAACCTGCATTCCGATCTAGGGACGTTTTGAGACACAAAAAACGCCTAGCTCCGCACGGGCGCTAGGCGTTTCTGAGAGATGGAGACTGGGTTAGTTCGAAACCGGCTCGCCTGTTCCCGGGACCGTGACTTGGAGCCCGCCGAGCGAATAGGCTTGCACGCCCCACTGATAGTTGTCGAACTTAAAGGTCGCTCGGGTCGGTCGCCACTTCGCGCTCGAATCGGCAAAGACGTAATTGTTGCCCTGGTCGAATCGGCCCGAGTTGGTATATCGAAGCGTGTGGTCGGGAATCACACCCGGATCGGTCGCTGTTTCGCAGGAAAAGACCGTATTGAGCGTCGCCGCGGTCATACCTTCGAGTGGCTGCGCACTGACCGAGGGGATGTTCGAACCCGAAACAGTGGCTTGATTTCTTCCAGTCAGGCCAAACGCGGGCCGGTAGCTTCGGTACTCGCCACCAACTTCTCTTCGCATACAATTCTTGGCTTCAGTCGCGGGGGCGATCAAAATGGTGTTCGAGGGATTGATCACCGCATAGGCAGAGACCACGTTCGCCGTATCCGAATCTTGTCGCTTTCGACCGATGATCGATTGGTTCGCGATGTAGGAGATTCGGCCGACTTGGGTCGTGAAGACTCCCGCCGGATAGCCTTGCTGAGCGCAGCCGTTCTCTTGGATGCTCGGAACGCCAAAGCCTCGGTTGTTTGTTGCCGGGTCAAAACATCCCGGGGCCCAGCCTCGAATTTTGTCGGCCGGGCTCACAAAGATCTGCTCGCTCTTGATGTACGGCAGCACCATCCACGACCAGTGAATCTCTCGCACGCCATCCCGGTGGTTGCTCGGGGGAAAGACGTCTTCGTGGTCCGCCAGATACATCTGCAAGCCGAGTCCGATCTGCTTGCTGTTGTTCAGGTCGGCCGTCTTTTTCGCCGCCATCTTCGCGCGGGCGAAGACCGGGAACAAGATCGCCGCCAAGATTGCGATAATCGCAATGACCACAAGCAATTCTATCAGGGTAAAGCCTTTCCGTTTCATAGTCCTCTCTCTCAACCCAAGAGTCTGGAGAATCGGGAAGGCGCGATTCCTGCGCTGCGATTATCGAACTGTTAACATTGGTTAGGGGATTGTTAAGGCCGGGAGGAATATGGCGAGGAGGGCAAGCTTGGCGACGAGTCCAAGACCGCGACCGGCTCCGGCGATTTTCGGAGCGCAGCCGACGCCATCGTATTGAAAATCGTCACCATCAGGGCGAAGAACGCGATGTCGTCGGTGATCCCCAAGAGCGGGAAGATGTCGGGCACGAAGTCGACCGGAAAGACCAGATAGCCCGCCGCGAGCATCGGCAAGATCTTCAGGCCCGCCGGGACCCGAGAGTCCAAGAGATGGCGTCCGGTTTGGCGCAGGCTCCGCAGGAGAAACCACTTTCGCATGTCGACTTCTCTGACGAAAGGGTCTGCCCGCGAGTTGCAAAGGCCTGGGCCTGTTTCGATCCGGCCGAATGCCAGCGGTCCGGGTATCCTCTGCCGGGTTCAAACAAGCATGAAAGTCGGATTGATCGGATTCCAAAGCGCAGGAAAAAGCACACTTTATCACGCGGCCGCCCGGGGCCAGGCCAAAGGAGATGTCACCGCCGTCCCGGTTCCTGATCCTCGGTTTGACCAGATCGTCCAGCAAGTTCAACCGAAAAAGATCACCCCGGCCACGGTCATCTTCCATGACAATCTCGATGACCTCCAGGGCTCGGGCAGCAAGATGCTCAGCCAAAAACTCTTAGACGATGCCCGCCGGATGGACCTGCTTCTCCATGTCGTGCGGGCGTTCGATTCCCCCACGGCGCCTTATCACGAACCGATCGACCCGATCCGAGACCAAAACAAAGTCGACGACGAACTCCTTTTGGCCGATCTCCAGATCGTTGAAAGCCGACTCGAAAAGCTCACGAAGAGCCAAACCGTCAAGAATCCGGGCTCGCCGGACTACCTTGAGAAAGCTTGCTTTGACCGCATTCGCGAGCCGCTCGAATCGGGAACTCCGCTCCGGGCATTGGAGCTTTCCGACGAGGATCAGACGATCGTCCGCAACTTTCAATTCCTCACCGCCAAGCAGATGGTGATCGCCTTTAACGTCGGGGAGAATGAGCTGACCTCAACTCCAGATCGACTCCTAAGCCGCATCGAAGAGCTTAAGGCGAAAGGAACCCAGGCCTTTGTCGTCAGTGCGAGCGTCGAAGCCGAAATCGCCGACCTCGACCCTTCTGACCAGCCTGAATTTCTCAAGAGTCTCGGGCTGACCGAGCCCGCAAGCAACCGAATTATCCGTGCGATTTATGACGCTCTCGGCTTGATCACCTTCTTCACCGCTGGCGAAAACGAAACTCGCGCCTGGCCTTTGCGCCGGGGCTCGAATGCTCTCAAAGCCGCCAGCACGATCCACACCGACATCGCCAGGGGCTTCATCCGAGCCGAAATCGTCCATTACAACGAGTACCTCGCGGCGGGATCGCTCGATGCGGCTTACTCCGCGGGGAAAATGAGCCTCGAAGGCAAAGAGTACGTGGTCCAGGACGGCGACCTGATGCATATTCGAAACAAGAGCTAGATCGAATCCCTCCCGAGAAGATCCTGCGGGAAATCCCCAACGAGTAGAGCGAGACGATGTTCATCACCTTGGAAGGGCCCGAAGGGGCTGGGAAATCGACTCTCCAGCGGAGTCTGGCCGAAGCGCTCCGCCAGGCCGGCCACGAAGTGGTCGAGACCCGAGAGCCTGGAGCGACCGCCACCGGACACGCCTTGCGTCAGATTTTGTTGGAGTCGCCGACTCTGCCCGCCCGGGCCGAGCTCTTTCTCTTTCTGGCAGATCGTGCGAACCACGTCGATGAGTTGATTCGGCCCGCGCTCTTCCAAGGGGCGATCGTGATCTCTGATCGCTTTGCCGATTCGACGGTGGTCTATCAAGGCGACGGGCGCGGATTTGACCGAGACGCGCTTCGAGCGTGGAATCACTTCGCCACGGGGGGGCTGGCCCCGGATTTGACCCTTCTCCTCGACCTCGATCCCGAGGTCGGCATCGCCCGAGGACTGAAGGGCGATCGGATGGACCAAGAGCCGCTGGAGTTTCACCGCCGCATTCGCGACGGCTTTTTGCGCGAAGCCGAGCAAGAGCCGGACCGGTGGGTCGTGCTCGATGCCGCCCGGCCCGCGGCGGAGGTTCACCAAGCTGCGCTCAGCGTCGTTCAGGGCCGACTTTCAAGCGCCGCCAAGAATCTCTCTAACTCCTGAAGCTCTGCCGTCAGCCGGAGAAATTGTTCGGGCGTCAAGGCTTGGGCCCCATCGCTGAGGGCGACTTTGGGGTTCGGGTGCATTTCGACCATCACCCCATCGGCTCCGGCCACCATGGCCGCTCGCGCCATGGACCGGACATAACGGGCGACTCCCGTGCCGTGCGACGGATCGACCACCACCGGGAGGTGACTATGCTCTTTCAGTACGGGCACCGCCGCCAGGTCGAGAGTGTTGCGAGTGTAGCTGCGGTCTAAAGGCGCCACCCCGCGCTCACAGAGCAGCACGTTCGGATTCCCTTGGGCGAGCACGTACTCTGCGGCCAGCAAGAATTCGTCGATGGTGGCCGAAGGACCTCGCTTCAAGAAGACCGGCTTCCCGCTTTTGCCGGCTTCGATCAGGAGCGGGAAGTTTTGCATCGAACGGGCTCCGATCTGGAGGATGTCGACGTACTCGCCGACAAGGCCGACGAGGTCGGGGCTCATCACTTCGCTGATGGTGATGAGGCCCGTCTCGTCCCCGACTTGCTTGATGATCTTGAGCCCTTCTTCTGCGAGGCCCTGGAAAGCGTACGGCGAAGACCGGGGTTTGAACGCTCCGCCGCGCAGGACCTGGGCTCCCGATTGCTTCACGATCTCGCCCGCCGCTGCGAACTGCTCATACGATTCGACCGAGCACGGCCCACCCATGATGACAAACGGCCCCCCTCCGCCGAGCTGAACGCCCTTGAGAGTGATCTGAGTGCGCTCAGGGTGAAATTCGAGCGATGCCAATTTATAGGGGCGACTCGTCTGGGTGACTTTGCTGACAAACTCCAGTGAGCCGAGAATCGTCTCCAGGTTGATGCGCTCGTCCGGGCTCAGCGCGTCGGGAATTCCGACCGCTCGGCGGTCCTCGCCCGGCAACACCAGCGGCTCATGACCGTGTTGGCGAATCACAGCGACCACGGCCTGGATGTGGTCCTCGGTCGCCCCCACGCGCATCAAAATAAGCATCGTTGCCCCTAAGGGTACCCGGCTTGCGGGAGGTTCAGGAGGCCCTGCGTAGGCTCAAAACTTCCGCTTCCAAGTGATCCCGACCGCGATGTCGGGCCCGAGATTGGCCCCTTCGGGCCAACGCCCATTAAAGACATCCCGATCTTCGCTGAACCACAGCTCTAAGGTTTCGCGAGCGCTCACCGAGCGACGATAAGCCAACACTAACAGCCGGTGGGTGGCATTCGCCCCCGGAGCGACCGTCGTGACCGGGGCTCGTTCGGTTTGCCACTGGGCGATCCAAACGTCCCTTGAGTTCGGCTTCCACAGGAGCGACAGAGCACCCTGATCGGCCCATCCTCGGGTCCCCTTGAGGTGAGAACCCCGGCCCTGGGCGATAAATCCGAACTGGCCGTGCAGCCACCAAGATCGAGCGAACTTGTGAAGGTGGTCGATCGAAACGCCCAGATCGACATTGCCGCTTCCCAAAAAGTCCGAGGCCGAACCGGTCGGGAGTTTGACCGCGGCGCTGACCGATGTGGTCGGGCCGAGGCTCCGGGTCCAACCCAATGTAACATCCGAGATCCCCCAGGCGGATCGCTTCGAATATCGACCGTCCTGCTGGAGGACGACCTCACCATTTTTTGCGGCGTCGCGGTTCGGATCAGTCCAGCCCAAAACGTCGCGATGCCATCCGGTGATCCAAGGGTCCAAAAATCCTCCGCCTCGGTTCATCAGCGCCGCTTGCGCCCAGAGCTCCTCTCGATTCCGCCAACCCCAACGCCCGGTGGCCTCCAGTCGAGTGATCTCATAGTCCTCGCGCAGCCCTGGCAACACCCGAAAGTCGTTGGCCTCCGTCCACCCGAGCGCCAACTCCCGCTCGCCCGGAGCTAAGGGCTGACCTTTCATCGGCATTCTCAAGAAAAGCAAGCTCAGATTTCGATGATTTCGGCTCGAAAAAGGCTCGGGGGGCGAGAGTTGTTTCACCCCAGCAGAGGCCGTCACCGAGTGCGCCATCAGCGAGAATCCGAGTGCAAGAAAGGTCGAAATCACGTCCTTATCTTATCTAACCAACGAGCCTTGGTGACTCTTCTTTCTTAACTGTATCTTTTTTGTAAGATTTATCATGGAAATCTGAAGAGTCACACAAGTATGCTTTGATCGGAGATGTCAAAGGATGGAGCTTGACAAGTGTTTTTTTGGTTCGGTGACGGTCGGCGAGCGCGGCCAAGTCGTGATTCCAATCGAAGCTCGCAATGAGCTGAACATGCAGCCCGGAGATCGGCTGGTCATCATGAAGCACCCACACTACGAAGGGCTTTTGGTCGCCAAGCTCGACGGGATGAGGGTCTTTCTGAACGATCTGGCCGCCAGCTTGGATCGCGTCGATGTCGAAGGAGGGGCCGAATGATCGCCTTTTGGACCGGCATCGCCTTTGCGGCCCGGGTTGTCGCCTGGACCCCGCAACTTAGCCTCGATCAAGCCATCGAGATCGCGGAAGCTAACGCTTTCAGCCTCAAAATTGCAGACTCAGCAATCGCGCAAACGCAAGAAGGGATCGACGAAGCGAAAGCCAGCGGCCTGCCGCAAGTCGCGGCGGGAGCGACCTACAGTCGATTCGACCAGCCGCCCGGCGGAGGCGGACAACGCCCCACCCCCAAAGAAAGCAAGCTAGCCGAACTGACCGTCTCCTTTCCGATCGACATCAGCGGCAATATCCGCCGAGGCATTCGCGTCGCGAGCTTGATTGAGGAGAGCACGCGGCTCAATCGCAAAGCGGTTCAGCTGGAGCTACGCAACCAAGTCCGGCGGAGCTTCTTTCAGGTGCTCCAAGCCGAAGAACTCGTTCAACTCGCTGAGCGGTCTCTTCAACTCAGCCGAGAGCGGCTCGTCAACACCGAAAAAGCTTTTGAGGCAGGGACGCTCCCCAAGGTCGAGGTCCTTCGGGCCCAAACGCTCGTCAGCCTCGGCGAGACCGAGGTGACCGCGGCCCTGAATCGACGCACGTTGGCCAAACAAACCCTCAACAATGTGATGGGGCGGGCCATCCAGACCGCCGTGGAGCCGGTCTCTCCGCAGGAGTCGTGGACGACGGAGGCCCCGGCCGAGACCTTGTTGGGCCTGGCCTGGAAGACTCGACCTGACGTTCTGAGTCTTCAATTGCGTCAAGAGACTCTCAAGATCGCTCGCGAAGCGGAGCGTCGAGGGCTCCAACCGTCGCTTGTGGCCGGGGCTCGTCATCAGCGCGACTGGGGGGACTTGACTTCGACCGGCCGTAGCAACACGAGTGGCACGCTCTCGCTAAGCGTGCCCTTGCTCGATTCCGGGATCACTCGGGCTCGGGTCCGGCAGGCCGTCGAGGACGAAAAGCAGAACCAAATTCAGCTCGACCAGCTTCGGCTCGGGGTTCAACTACAGATCGAGTCCGCTCTTTCGAGTCTCAATGATGCGCGGAGCCGTTTGATCAGCGCAACGCGCTCCGCTGAACTCGCCGAAGAGACCCTTCGGCTCGAAGAGATTCGCTTTCGCGAAGAAGTCGCCATTCAGCTGGAGGTTTCCAACGCCCAAACCAGCCTCGTCCAAGCTCGCACGAACTTGATCCAGGCCCGCGTGGATTACTGGATCGCCTGGGCCGATCTCCAGCGCGCCATCGGCGCCGACGATCTGGGTGGACTGGCCCGCCCCTTGGAGCTCCCCCGATGAAAAACCGAATCCTCCCTTGGTCGGGCGCCCTGGCCATGATCGCCGTGACGACACTCAGTCAAAGTGGGTGCGTCGACCGCAAAGCGCAAGCTCAAGCCAAGCAGACCGAAGGGCTCCTCGCCAACCCCTCTCGACCGGTCGAAGTTCAGGCCGTCGAATCTCGAACTCTGAGTGAGCGGATCGAGATCACCGGTCAAATCGTCAGTGGAGAAGACACGGTCGTCGGGGCCAAGCAGTCCGGGCGATTGGTGGCGGTCTTTGTCAAAGATGGCGACTCGGTCCAGGCCGGCCAGGTTCTCGCGCAGCAAGACACCTCGACTCAAACCATCCAGCTTCAGCAAGCTCTGGCCCAAGTGAGCGCGGCTCGGGCCCAGCTGGCCCAGGCCCAAACCAACGCCCGAGTGAGCCCCGAGCGGTCGCGCGCGGCCGTCAAAAGTGCCGAAGCTGGTGTTCGCCAAGCCCGGGCCCAGCTCGCCAAACTTCGAGCCGGTGCCCGAACCGAGGAGCGAGCCCAGCTTCAGGCCGCCGTCGACGCTGCCCGAAAGAACCTGGACACAATCAAAAAGGACCTGGATCGTAAGCGGTCGCTCTTCGAACAAGGGGTGATCGCACGGCAAGCGCTCGAAGCCGCCGAGAACGCCTACAGCTCGGCTCTGGCTCAATTTGAGACGGCGCTTCAAAGTCTCAATATGGCTCAGACCGGAGCCCGACAAGAAGATCTTGTCGCCGCCGAACAAGCGGTCGCCATCGCCGAAGAGCAACTTCGAGGAGCTCAAGCCGCGCAGCGCTTGGACGCCGTCCAAAACGACCAAGTCCTGGCGGCCCGCGCTCAGTTGCGAAGCGCCGAAGCTCAGGTTCGCCTGGTTCAACAACAGATCAACGAAGCCGTCTTGCGCAGTCCGTTTTCGGGTCGCGTTTCTGGACGTCCGGTTCAAGTCGGGGCGGTGCTCGGGCCGGGTTCGCCGGTCGTCCGGCTGATCGGATCGGAAGGCCTCTATTTCGAAGGCGAGGTCCCCGAGTCGGCGGTCTCCAAGGTTCGCCTCGACAGCAGCCTTGAGGTCCGACTCGACGCCCTACCCGACCGAGTCTTCGCCGGAACTTTGCGGGCGATCAACCCACAAGGCACCGACATCGGCCGAATTTTCAAGGTCCGAGTTCAGCTTCAAGGACCGCTGGCCGAAGTGAAAGCCGGGATGTTTGCTCGGGGCTCGCTGAAGATTCGCGAGGTCCAAGGGGCCACCGTCGTCCCCGCCAGTGCGGTCATCGCTCGAACCAACGAGCAATTTCTCTTTGTGGCCGAGGGGACGAAGGCCCGCCGAGTCACCGTCCAAGCCGGACTTCGGGACGGGGCGTGGCTTCAAGTCAGCGGAGTCCAAGTGGGGCAGAAAGTGATCGTCAAGGGTCAAGACGTTGTCGATGACGGCACTCAAATCGAGGTCACGCCGCCCGCCAGTTCGGCACCTGCCAAGGCAGGGCAATAGAATGGGCCTGACAAAGGTCGCCATAACGCGACCCGTCTTCATCCTGATGCTCATGCTGGCCGCGATGCTGCTCGGCACGATGTCGTTGCGCCAAATGCGCGTCGAACTCAACCCCGAAGTGAGCTTTGGCGTCCTGAACGTCACGACTGTCTATCCGGGTGCGGGCCCCGAAGAGGTCAACGAGCTGATCTCCCGAAAGATGGAGGAGGCCGTCAGTGGCGTCAATGGGATTCGGGAAGTCACCTCGACGAGCCAAGAAGGCGTCTCGAACGTCGTGATCCAGTTCGAACTCGGCACCGACCTGGACAACGCCCTCAACGAAACTCGTTCGAAGATTGACCAAGTGGTGGGGAGCCTGCCGCAGGGCGTCGAAAAGCCGGTCATCAGCAAGTTTGACACCGCCTCGGAGCCGGTGTTTTACATGGCCCTGAGCAGCAATCAAATGGCTCCGCGAGACCTTCGAGACCTTGCTGACAAAACTCTAAAGGATCGCTTCGCCCGCATCAAAGGGGTCGCCGCGGTCGGAGTGACCGGCGGTGACACGCGCGAAATTCAGATCAGGCTTCGAAAAGATAAACTGCTCGCCTATAAGCTCGGCATTCAAGATGTTTACAATGCGATTCGCTCGGCCACTCTAAATGTCCCGAGTGGACGAATTGTTGATGGCGAAACCGAATATAGTGTTCGGTTGCAAGGCGAATTTCAAACTGTTGAAGAAATTCAACAAATGCCGATCCGCATTCGAGATGCGGTCAACCCGATGGGGCGAGGTCAGGCAACTCGCCTCGGCGAGATTGCGGATGTTGTCGATACGGTTCAGGAGCGTCGTGAATATAGCCTTTTGAATGGCAATGACACCATCGTGATGGTGATTCAAAAAGCCCGAGAAGGCAACGCCATCGAAATCTCCAAAGCTGCGAATGCTCTGATCCCTTTGCTTGAAAAAGACTATGGCGTCAAGCTGACGGTCACACGAGATACCGCGATCCAGATCAGCGAGTCGATCTTTGACGTTCAGCTGGCAATTTTCTTCGGCATTTTCTTGGTGACCTTGATCATCTATGTGTTCCTTCATAACTTCCGAGGGACTCTGATCGTTGCCATCGCCATTCCAATCTGTATTTTCGCAACGTTTATCGTCATTCGCGGGCTCGGATTCACGCTCAATAACCTCACGATGCTCGCGATCTCGCTGGCCGTCGGCGTCTTGGTGGACGATGCAATCGTTGTCCTTGAAAACATCTTTCGACATCTGAAGATGGGTGAAGATCCAGAGGAAGCTGCGCTCAATGGTCGAGGCGAAATCGGCTTAGCCGCCATCGCGATTACTTTGGCCGATGTTGTGGTCTTTCTCCCGATCGCTTTTGCGGGCGGAATCTCGGGCCAGTTTTTCAAACCACTAGGCATCACCTTCGCCGTCTGCGTGTTGATCTCTTTGCTCGTGAGTTTTACGATTACGCCAATGCTGGCCGCGCGATGGTATCGCAAAGGCGAAGACGTCGAGCACCCCAAAGGTTGGTTCGCTCAAGGGTTCGAAAAAGTCTTCACTCGATTTGAGCAAAGTTACCGAAGAACGTTGGAATGGGCACTCAAAAACAAGTGGTTCATTTTCAACTCCGGTTTCGTCGTTTTGTTTGGCGTTTTTATGATGATCGGCGGCACGTTTGCTCAAACGCCTCGAGCCGCAATTGAATCCGCAATCCCTTTGCTGGGGGTAGCCATGATCATCGGGCTGATCGTCTTCGCAGTGCATCTGGCGAACCGCAGATTTCGTCCACAGGTGTTCCTCTTTGCCGCCCTGTTCGGGCTCTTTCTGCCGATTTGTTCGGTGGTGGGTCAGCAATGGCGCGCCTGGAAGGGTGAAGATGTCTTTAAGTTCGTCTTTATCCCCCCGACCGATTCGGGCCAAATCGGCATCGACATCACCTTGCCTCCAGGCTCAAGCTTGGATCGAACTCGCCAAGTGGTGGATGTCGTCACACAGCGGATCCAGGATGACCCGGATATCAAGTACCTCCTCACCACCGTCGGGACGGCCAGTGCTGGTGGATTCGCGGGCACGACCCGAGGGTCGAATACCGCACGGATTTCTGTCACTCTGAACGACAAGGCTGCGCCCCTTGACCAACTCGGGATCACCGGTCATGCTGGCGAGAAACTGAGACTTCGATCCGCTGATTCCGTTGCTTCTGACCTTTTGGTGAAGGTGGGTCGCATCCCCGGGGCGGATATTAAGATCGCTCAAACCGATCAGCAGGGATTTGGGGCGGCGATTCAAATGTCGTTCATTAGCGAGGATCGCGAACTCCTCTTGCGAACCGTCGAAAAGATCAAGAATCGCCTGCGGGATGGAGCGGTGAAGGGCGTGATCAACGCCGACATTTCGTCCAAGCCGGGCCGGCCTGAGATTCGAGCGTTTCCGAAACGAGAGCTGCTCGCCGATAGTGGCGTAACCGCCGCGGACATAGCAAACTCGATGCGGATCCTTTATGAAGGAAATGACGATACAAAGTTTCGAGTGAAAGGCGAAGAGTACGGCATAAGAGTCATGATGGATCTGAAAGATCGCAACGATCCATCCGTCGTGCAAAGTCTGCCGATTACGTTTAACCAAGGTCAGCCAATCTTACTCTCCCAAGTTGCTAGCATCCAAACCGGCACTGGAATCGACAAGATTGAGCGCCGAGACCGAACCGAAGAGATCCGGGTGACTGCCGATCTGATTGGAGGCCGCGTGGCTGGCTCTGTTCAACGAGAAATCGATCAGCTGATGCTAAAGGAAAAGCTCATCCCCGAGGGCGTCCTTTACCGGGCTTTAGGCCAGGCGGACGCTCAGCAACGAGAGTCTGTTTTCCTTTTTACGGCGCTGTTTTTAGGGATTATCTTGGTCTACATGTTGTTGGCTTCGCTCTATGATAATCTGCTTTATCCGCTGATTATTCAGCTTGCCCAGCCCCAAGCAATGGTCGGTGCACTGTTAGCCTTGATGATCACGGACAAGGCGATGAATGTGGTCGCATTTATCGGCATCATCGCGCTTGTCGGATTGGTGGGGAAGAATGCGATTCTCTTGGTGGACTACACCAACACTCTTCGCGAGAGAGGGCGCCCTCGTTGGGATGCGCTCTTGGAATCGGGGCCAGCAAGATTGCGCCCGATCATGATGACAACTCTCGCCTTGGTCTTGGGGCTCTTGCCGGTCGCGCTTGCGATCGGTCGCGGCTCCGAGTTTCGCGAGACCATCGGCATCGTCATCATCGGCGGAATTCTAGTCTCGACCGTTCTCACCCTCTTGGTGATTCCGAGTTCGTACCTGATCATCGACGATCTCAGTAATTGGGTCAGCCGAAAAATTTTCCGCCGTGAGCCACGAGGGTTTGCTGGGGACCACACCCCACAAGACGGGGCCTAGGATCGCCGATGAGTGAGGCCGCTCGTGCGAGAGTCGAAAGGGCTTTTGAGGAGCTTGCCCGGCGGCCAGGGTACAGTCATCGCGCAGATCAACGGCAAGTCGCCGACTTGATCGGCGATTGTATTGAGTCGGGATCGAAAGGTGCTTTTGAGGCCCCCACCGGGCTGGGAAAGTCGCTCGCTTGTCTGATTCCCGCGCTCGCTTACGCCCTCGAGGGCAAGCGAATCGTCATCGCCACCTACACCAACGTCTTGGCCGAGCAGTATTTCTATAAAGATCTTCCCTTGGCCCTCAGTCTGTTCGAGGCGCCCTGGCCCGAGGTGGAGCTCCTCATGGGCAAGAGTCGCTATGCCTGCAAAATCGAGCTCGAAGAGGCCAAGCCGAGCCCCAAAGCCGCCACCGCCTTGCGCACGTTCTCGGCCGAAGCGAAGCTAGGAATCGAGCGCGAGTTGCGTCAAGTCGTCGGGAGCCGGGCTCGCGGGGTTCATCAGCTCTGGTCGTCAATCTCCGTTCCCGCCGTTTGCGCAGGCCGCCTTTGTCCGCTCTATGAGGATTGCTTCTACTACTCAGCTCGTCGCCGAGCGGAAAAGGCCTCGCTGGTCATTACGAATCATGCGGTGGTGCTGCAAGACGCGCTGATGCGTTCGACGACCGAGGGCGAAAAGGGGCTCCTGGGCAAGGTCGAGATGCTACTTCTCGATGAAGCTCATGACCTTCTGAGCGCAGCTGCGTCGAGCTTCGAATTCGAGCTGAGCGAGGCGAAAGTTGCCTCGGTGCGCGGCATCGCAGGAAGGATGAGCCAGGCCATCGACCTGCTGGCAGTTCGCACTCCGGACTATCCCGATTGGCACCGAGAGGAGCGCCGCTTCCAGGCGGAGATGGAGCAAGTCCAATCCCGAATTGCCGATTTGCGCAGAAAGCGAGACCAACCCGGCATCTTGTCGGTTTCGCCAGCCGACCTCCAAGAAGCGCCGGCGGTCCGGTCCTATTGGGGCGAAGAGCTCCGCGAGGACGCCTTTGCCGTGGCCGACCAAGCGGCCGATGCCCTCCAAAGTCTGCTCAAGCGCAGCGAAGACTTGTTGCAAAGTTGGGCGGGCCAAGAGACGCTTCGCCCTGAGCGGCTCCGAGAAACTCGAGAACTGGTCCGAAATTATGTGCCGTACCTGAAGGAGTTTGTCGTTCAGTGCCGGTCGATGACCGCGCCCCAAGGGGTGTCGGTCACGTCGTTTCGGAGCTTTCCCGAGCCGACCCTCCGTTCTGAGCCGATCGTTTATCACGAGTTGTTGCGCGAATTGGTGTTCGATGTGGTCCCCGCCGTCGCTCTGTCGGCGACCCTGGCGGTTGATGGCCAGTTCGACTATTTTTGCCGAGGCGCTGGTTTCGATCCGCAGTTCACCGAGATGCTTCCGACGCCCTTCGATTTTGCCCATCAAGCTGCGGTCTATCTTCCGCCGGCGGGGGCGATTCCCGACCCCACCGAAGCCCGCAAACAAGGGACGGAGGACCTCTATTTCTCGGCTCTCGCCCAACAGATCAGCTCGATTCTGATTGCGGCGGGCGGGCGGAGCCTCGTGCTTTTTCATTCTCGCCGCGAGATGAACGCCGTCTATGAGCGCTTGCAAGTTCCCGACGATCTGCCCGTCCTGGTCCAATCGGGCGCAGCCGCGGGACTGGGGGATCGGTTTCGGGAAGAAATTCGGTCCTCGCTCTTTGCCGTTCGGTCATTTTGGACCGGCTTTGATGCTCCTGGCGAGACCCTCAGCGTGGTGGTTCTCGTCCGAGTTCCGTTCGAAGTTCCGGTCGATCCGGTGCAGATCGCCCGCCATGCTTACTTCCGGTCGCAAGGGCTGGACCCCTTCCAAGAATCGACACTTCCCGCCGCCAAAATGATGATTCGGCAAGGGGTCGGTCGCCTGATCCGAAACACGACCGACAAGGGGGTGGTCGCCCTCCTCGATTCGCGCTTGTTGACGAAGCGGTACGGCGAGGAGATCCTTGACAATCTGCCGCCGGGCATGCGGACGTTTCGGGATGTCCACGACGCTCTCGGCTGGGTCGGGCTGGGTTCCGAACCCGAAGACCCATCCTCAGAATCGATCATGGCCTGACTTCAAATTAGCCAAATTGGTCAATTCTTCGTCATGGATCAATCGCGCGGGGCCCGTCGATCCGCGCAAACTAAAAATCTATGTGGACGCTCGCACTCTCAGCGGTTCTTAGTTCCCACCTCCACTCCGGCGATGCTCATCAGCACACACCCTCTTGCGGTTGTGGGGCCTTCTTGCCAGCCTACGATCATCGAGAAGGACTGATCGCCGATCAAAACGCGGATCCGGCCCCAGATTCGGCCGCCGCCCCGCTCGACCCGAGGGAAACTCGGCTGAGCAACGCTCGCCAACTGACCTTTGGCGGCCAAAACGCCGAAGCGTATTGGAACGTCGAAGGAACGCGGCTTGTCTATCAGGCTCGCTTGCCAGGCTTCCCAGACGAGCAAATCTTCGTCATGAATGCGGACGGCTCGAACAAGACCCTTGTCAGCACGGGCCTCGGACGATGCACTTGCAGCTATTTTTCACCAGATGGTGAATGGATTTACTTTAGTTCAACCCATAGCCGCGTCGAAGGCCCCCAGCCACCCATCGACATGAGCAAAGGTTATGTCTGGATGGTGAACCCAAACTTTGCCCTTTATCGCACTCGAACCGATGATCTTCGAGCAGCGGGGAATCGCCGAGATCGAACGACCGCTGAACCGGTTCTTCGGCGGCGAGGATATATCGCCGAAACAACCATCTCCCCGGATGGAAAATTCATGACGTTTACCGGAGACTTTGATGGCGATCTGGAAATCTATCGCGCTGATCTGGACGGCTCGAACCTCAAGAAGCTCACGGACGAATATGGCTATGATGGAGGTCCGTTTGTCAGTTGGGATGGCAAAAAGATTGTCTATCGACGCGACACGATCGACAATCGACAAGAGGCAGAGGATTACAAGGCGTTACTGAAGCAAGATTTGGTGCGTCCTGGCAAGCTCGAAATCTGGATCATGAATGCAGACGGCACGCAAAAACGGCAAGTGACTCGACTCGGTGCCGCCTCCTTCGCGCCCTTTTTACACCCGAATGGACGCCAAATCATCTTCAGTTCGAACGCGGGCGATCCTAATCGGCGCGACTTTGACCTTTGGCTCGTCAATGTCGATGGGACCGGCCTGAAGCAGATCACCTTCACTCCCGAGTTTGATGGCTTTCCTATGTTTTCTAAGGACGGGAAGAAGCTCGTTTGGGCCTCGAATCGCAATGGAAAAGTGCGGGGCGAAACGAACGTCTTTGTTGTCGATTGGAAGAACTAAGCCGAGCGGCTCGTTGTAAAGAGTGCGAGATCGCGTAGGAGTTGAACGTCCCCCGTGAGAGGGGCAAGATGACTGAGCGCGCGATCTCGCCATTCTTCAGCAAGTTTTCGAGATTCATCAATCCCAAAAACCGAAGGGAAAGTCAATTTCTTTCGATCTCGATCGGAGCCAGCAGCTTTCCCCAACTGTTCAGAATTTGCGGTTTCGTTTAAGAGATCGTCGGTAATTTGAAACGCCATGCCAAGAGCCTGGCCGTATTCTCGAACCGCTGACCGAAGGGTCAAAGAAGCCGCCGAGGATAGGGCCCCTAACTCACAAGCCGCTCCCAAAAGTGTCGCTGTTTTTCGATGATGTATCCGGACGAGTTCGTCCGCTCCCCAGTCTTTTCCCTCCGCCTCCAGATCTTCGACCTCGCCCGCCACAAGCCCTCGAGCGCCGCAAGCTCGGGCCAAAATTCCACAGGCCTCGCCCGACGTCGAAAGCACCTCAAACGCCAACGCAAAGAGCGCATCGCCCGCGAGAATCGCCAGCGCCTCGCCAAAGACTTTGTGGGTCGTCGGTCGCCCTCGCCGCAAATCGTCGTTGTCAAGCGCCGGCAGATCGTCGTGGATGAGCGAAAAGCAGTGGACCATCTCAACTGCACATCCCCAATCGAGTGCCAAGGAGGCCTCTTGCTCTCGTGTCGCCTGGGCGGTGGCCAGAGTCAGAATGGGGCGAATCCGCTTCCCTGGGCCCAGGCAGGCATATCGCATGGCCCGGGCTAGCTCGCGTGGCGGCTCTGAATCCGAAGGCAAGAGCGCGTCCAGCCGAGCGTCGATCTGCTGCTGATAGGTCTTCAGTCTCGGTTCGGCGAGCATCCTCGAATCGTACCCGCCCTTCGGTTGGTAAACTCCGTGCTGATGGCGACCATCCGACCCTTTCGCGGGCTGCGATACTCTGCGGCCGCAGGCGACCCGCACCAGCTTGTGGCCCCTCCGTACGACGTGATCTCACCCGAGCAAAGGGAAGCCTTGGCCGCCCAAAGCCCGCACAACGTCGTCTTTCTAACTCTGCCGGAGCAGATGCCCGACGATCGGAGTAAGTTCGTCAAGTACGCCCGTAGCGCCAGCCGACTCGAAGCTTGGCGTCGGGAGGGCATCCTGGCTCGGGACGAAGAGCCGAGCTACTATCGCTACACCCAGACCTTTGCGATGCCAGGTTCAGGCGAGACCTTTTCTCGAATGGCCCTCATTACGACGATCAAAGTCGAGCCCTATGAGAAAGGGGTTGTCTTGCCGCACGAGCAGACCTTTCCGAAGCACAAGGAAGATCGACTCCGAGTCCTGGAGGCGACCCGAGCTCACCTTGAGTGCATCTACGGCCTCTTCGAAGACGACGATCAAGCCGCCTTTCACTTGATTCAATCCGCGCCTGCCGAAGCTGTCCTCGACGTGACCGATCCCGACGGGGTTCGGCACCAAGTGGAAAGAATCTCCGATCCAGAAGTCAACTGCCAAATCGCCGGAGCCCTGCTGCCGAAAAAGGTCTGGATCGCCGACGGCCATCACCGCTACGAGACTGCGCTGGCATTTCGCGAGATGCAAGGCCCCCGAGAAGGCGACGTCGCCGAAGACTACATGATGATGGCCCTGACCAGCATCAGCGATCCCGGCCTTTCCCTCTTGCCCACACACCGAATTCTCAAGACGATGCCCCTTTCGGGCTCTGAGCTCAAAGCCAAGATGGCTGAGCATTTCGAGGTCTCGGACTGTCCGAATCGCGAAATTCCGCAACTTCTTAAGTCCCGGTCCGCAGCGGGAGCCCGGGTCTTTGGCGTGGCCCTTCCGGGCGGAGATGGATTCGTGGCTCAGGTCACCGAAGCTGCAAGCATCGCCCGGCAAATCGACGGCGAAGGGAGTGAGCGACTCAAGGAACTCGATGTCAGCATCTTGCATCGCTTCATCTTCGAAAAGCTCCTGGGTCTCACGGGTCACGACTTTTTTGGGTACACCCGGCTGGACCAAGAGGCGCTCGATGCAGTGGAAAACGGGGCCCCGGCGAGCTTTCTCATGAACCCACCCACCGTCGATGACATGCGGTGGATCGCCGTGGGCGGAGAAAAAATGCCGCAAAAGAGCACTTACTACTATCCGAAGATCATGAGTGGCCTTGTGGTCTGGTCGCTGAACGACTATGCTTAACTGAGCACATTCATGAAGATCACCTTGCTGGGGACCGGGGCGTCAGACGGAATTCCGGGATTCTTCTCCCATTCGGAAGTCTCTGAACATGCGCGGCAGCATGGCGGCAAAAACATTCGAAGTCGCGCCTCTGCCCTCATCAACGGCGAACTTCAGATTGACGTCGCCCCAGAATGCCACCATCAACTGGTTCGGTCTGGGTACCGCGCGACCGATTGGACCGGAGTCTTCTTCACCCATACCCACGACGATCACTTCGCCTACCGCGAGCTCCAATACGCCCTGATCCCTTTTGTCGACGAGCCTTTTGCCCCGTTCACGATCTATGGCAACGAGGTCGCCCTGAGCGCGATCGCCGCTGACTATCCCGACTGGCCGTTCGAAATGGTCCTGTCAAAGAGCTTCGAGCCGATCCACCATCAGCAATACACCGTCACTCCGATCAAGGCTCACCACATGCTGGAGCAAGATGCCCACAACTTCTTGATCCAAGAAGGTCCGACCACCTTGCTCTACGCGACCGACACCGGAGTCTGGGAAGACCGAACTTGGGAGTTCCTCCAAGATTTCAAAGTCGATGGGCTCATCATTGAGTCGACCGACGGGATCCACAAGACGCCCTATTACGGCCATCTCGACGCCCGTGAGACCGTTGAGGTCGTCGGGCGTTTGCGGCAACACGGGATTTTGCGGGCATCCGCTCCCATCTTCACCACCCATCACGCCGCCGCGGGCGGGCTGAACCACGACCAGCTGGTCGACTTTTTCGCACCCCATGGAATCGATGTGGGCTACGACGGACTGACCTTCGAAATCGACGGCTCAACGCCCAGCCCTGAGCCATCGTAAAGAAAGAGGATGAATCGCCGTTTTGCCATCGTCGCCGGACTCGGTCTTCTGACCGCGGGCCTCACAGGGTGTGGTCATTCGCCCGAAACCGTGAGCCAAGAACTGAATCAAGCCCAAAGTCAGGTCGAAAAAGCGAGCCAAGACCTTCAGCAAAAGGCCCAAAAGACCTTGGCCCAGTGGAACAGCGAGGCGAATCAGTACATCCAAAAGATCCAACGCGAAAGCAAGCTCGACGACCAAGCGAAAGCTTGGGTCGAGCAAACACTGGCCGATGGCCAGCAGATGGGCCGACTCGCCGCCGCCCGGGTGGCCGCCGCCGCTGGGCAAGCCGATCAACAAGCTCGCGCCTGGGCCGAGCAAGAGATTCGCCAGGCCATCGATCAAGCGGTCGGACAAGAAAAAGCCCAGCTTCAAGAGATCTTAAACGGACTTCGCGGCCCTCAGCCCTAAGGTGGCTTGACTCGGGCCTGCTCGCCGTGCCATAATTCCGTCTTGCGGCACGAACTCTGTCGAGCCGCACTCTTTTCGGAACGGACCAACCATGTACGCAATTGTGAAAACTGGCGGCAAGCAATACCGCGCCCAAGTCGACGAGCTCTTGATCGTCGAAAAAATCGACGGCGAACCCGGCACGAAGATCGAGCTCGATGAGGTCGTCATGGTCAACCAGGACGGCAGCGTCAAGCTCGGTTCCCCGTTCGTCAAAGGGGCCAAGGTTCGCGCCGAAATCGTGCGCCAAGGCAAAGGCCCCAAGATCAACGCATTCAACTACAAAGCCAAAAAGAACATCCGCAAGCGATGGGGCCACCGACAACCGGAAACCCACCTGCGCGTGCTGGAAGTGGTGGCAGGGAAGTAATTCATGGCACATAAAAAAGGTCAAGGCTCCTCGCGAAACGGTCGAGATTCCAACGCCAAGCGATTAGGCGTCAAGCGATATGGTGGCGAAGTCGTCCGGGCAGGCAATATCATCGTCCGACAACGCGGCACCCAGTTTCACCCCGGGGTGAACATCGGGATGGGCCGCGATCATACGCTGTTCGCCTTGGTCGATGGACAAGTCAAATTCGAAGGTCCCGAAGGGAAGAGACGAGTCAGCGTCTATCCCCACGAAGCCCACTAAAGCGGCATTGTCGCACCAGACTCCCTCAGTCACGGACCGCCGAGCTGAGGGAGTTTTTGCGTGTGGATTGCGCCCGCGCCGGATCAGCAGGCGATGAACGGCTTTCTTCGGCGACTCTGGAGCCGAACCCCGCCTCCGCCGCGTGGCTCCGGGCCGCTCTTTGAAGCCATTATCGCCGCTCTTGCCGAGGTCCAAGATTACGCCCGAAGTCATGGCGGCGAGATCGTTCTCGTCGAAGTCACCGATCAAAACGTTGTCAAAGTCCGATTTCAAGGAGCTTGTGCTGGATGCCCGCTCGCGGGTGTGACTTTTCGGCTCGGAATCGAAAAGGAGCTGATGAGTCGATTTCCTGAAATTCGAAAAGTCCAACTCCTTCTCTAGTGTCGCGATAAACTCCCCACCCCATGGTTGTCCAGGTTCACCACATTCGAAAGCTGTTCGGGGCCGACATTGTCCTCGACGGCGTCAGCTTGCGCCTTGACTCCCGAGAAAAAGTAGCGCTGGTGGGGCGCAACGGCGTCGGAAAATCGACACTCATCAAGATCCTCACCGGCGAACTGGAGCCGGATGGAGGAAGTCTCCAATGGGGTCGAGGGGTTCGAGTCGGATATCTTAGCCAGCATTCACAACTCAACCCCGATCACTCGGTTCTCGATTCGGCCCAAGCCGCCCATGAGGACTTGTTGCACCTGAAGTCCAGGCTGGATGAACTCGAACAGAAGCTCCTCGATCACCCGACGGACGACGACCTGGACGAATTTGCCCGGCTCCAAAGTCACTTCGCCGATCAGGGGGGATACAGCTTAGAACGAAGCGTCGAGACCGTCCTCCAGCGGATGGGATTTGAGCCCGCTGAGTGGGAGAAGCCGGTCCGAGCGCTCAGCGGAGGCGAGCGGACGCGTCTGACCTTCGCTCGGCTCTTGCTCGAAGAACCCGACCTGCTGATCCTGGACGAACCGACGAACCACCTTGACCTCGAAGCCACCGAGTGGCTCGAAAGCTGGCTCCGAGGCTATTCCGGGGCGGTCTTGCTCGTCTCGCACGACCGTATTTTCTTGGAGAACGTCGCCCAGCGGGTGGTCGAGATGCGGGATGGCCAAGTCAAGTCCTACCCGGGCACCTACTCGCAATATCTGGTGCTCCGTCAGGCTGATGAGGAGCGTCAAGCCGCCGTGGCCCGGGCTCAACAAGACCAGATCGCCAAGCTCGATGAATATGTGCGGCGGTTCATGAATAGCCAGCGGACCGCGCAGGCGCGCGGTCGGCTCAAACAGATGGAGAAGCTCCAAGCAAGCGCAGTCCAGGCTCCGAATCAAGCCAAGTCGATGGCGGCCGGCTTTGGCAAAGTCCATCGGGCGGGAGACCTGGTCCTCGAAACTCAGGGCCTCTCCATGGCTTTTGGAGCGCAGAAGCTGTTTCAAGACCTGAACTGGGTCGTCCGGTGGGGTGAAAAGTGGGGCGTTGTTGGACCCAATGGGGCGGGCAAATCGACACTGTTGAAAGTCATCTTGGGCCAACTGCCGCCGGTGAGTGGGCGAATTCGACTCGGTGCCAATGTCCAGGTCGGGGTCTTTCGCCAAGATGCCGAAGACCTCAACCTCGAACTCACCCCACTGGAGCAGGTGCTCGACCGACTCGGCGTGGATGTGGCCACCGCCCGAAACCTCTTAGGGCGATTTCTCATCACCGGCGACGATGTCTTCCGCCCGATCCGGACCCTGAGTGGCGGCGAGCGCAATAAGCTGTCGCTCGCCCTCTTGACCGCCGAGAACCCAAACGTCTTGCTGCTCGACGAGCCGACGAACCACTTAGACATGCCTTCGCGCGAGGCTCTTGCCGAAGTCCTGCGGGAGTTCGGCGGCACGCTCCTCCTCATCAGCCACGACCGGTGGTTGTTGGGCGAAGTCACCGGTCACACTCTCGACCTCCGGGTCGAAGGCTCCCAGATTTTTGCCGGCTCCTATCCCGAATACCGCGCCAGTCGAGATCGTCGCCTCGCCGCTCCGAACGCGGGCTCGGGGGCCGCCAAAGCAGGGGGGGCAGCGGGAATGCCTGCCGAAAATCGACCTCAGCTTTCGCCGCGCGAGTTGAGCAAAGAGATCACCCGGCAGGAAAAGGCGGTCGCTCAGATCGAGGGCGAAATTCACTCCACCGAGCAACAGCTCGACGACCTCGGCAAGATCATGGCCTCGCCCGAAGACGGATCGGACCTCTTAGCCCTGAGCACCCGTTATGCCGTCCTTCAGCAGCAGCTTCAGGACCAGTTGGAGGAGTGGGAGTCCTCGGCCCGAAAGCTCGAAGACCTTCGAGCCCTGCAGTCAGAAGGCAACTAAGGCCGCTGGACCAGCGACGCCCTGGCCAAAACGTCGCCTCTTTCGATCTTCTCCAAAACGCTCTGCCCAGAGACGACTTGGCCAAAAACCGTGTACTTGCCGTCCAAAAATCGAGCCGGACTCAGCAGCAAATAGAACTGACTGTCTCCCGAATTCGGGTCATTCCCGCGTGTCGCAAGGCCGACAGCCCCTTCGACATTCTGAAACCCGGAGTCTTCAAACGGGATCGTCACACCCGACCCGCCTTCGCCCATCGACGGATCGTCGAGGGGCTTCGTCCGGCTGGCAGGATCGCCGATCTGAACCAAGAATGGCCTTGGGTCCTTTTCGACCCGAAAGAACTTTTGCCCGTCATAAAACTTTTGGCGAACAAGCTCTTGAATTCGGGCCGTTGTGCGCGGAGCCTGGCGCGTGTGGAGTTTCACCATCACCGTGCCGCGTTGGGCGATCTCCAGTCGCATCCCGACCTCCCCGGCACGAAGTCCATCCGAGGTTTGTCCGATCAAGGCGAGACTCAGGGTGAGAGAAACCACCATCAGCGTATCAGACGTATTTTATCCCTTCTCGTGACGACGGACCCCTAAAAAAGGTACCGTTCTGGTCGTGATTCGCTGGCTTGGGGTGATGTGGCTCAGCTTCCTGTTGCTGGTTCCAGTCCCAGCGCAAGAGAAATCCCAGAGCTTCTTTTCGCAAATCGTCGAAGAAGCCCCGAGCTCCCGAGCGGCTCCGAGTTCAAGTTCAAAGCTCGCCAAATTTGAACCCGAGCGAGGGTGCTATCTGGGCGCTTACATCGACCTGGACCCCGACATGAAGCAGGAGTTCATCGACCAGTCGGGCAAGCGGCGGCGGTTGCCCGAGGAGTTTGAATCAAATGTCGGTCGCCCGCACGCGATCTACTTCTTTTATCTGGGTTACGGGCAACCGCTCCCGTCCGACTGGATCAGCTATCTGGACAGTCGCCAGAAGTACGTTCATATCGCCTTGGAGCCCAATGGCGGCTTGGAACAGGTCGTCGAGGATGACTACTTGCGCAACCTGGCGGTCGGCTTGAGAATGACCGGCGCGCGAATCTTCATCCGGTTTGCCAGTGAGATGAACGGGCCCTGGGTCCGCTATCACGGCGACCCCAAGCTCTATCGCGAAAAGTTCAGGCTGGTGGCCCGGGTCATGCACGAGTTGGCCCCGAACGTCGCGATGGTCTGGTGCCCTTATGCGATGCCGACAGGGCCGATTCGTGACTACTATCCCGGCGACGACGCCGTCGACTGGGTGGGCGTGAACCTCTACAACGTCACTTATTTCAATCAAGACCCTCGGACCCCCGCGCATCATGTCGAGCCCGATCACCTCTTGAGCTACGTCTATCGAACCTATTCGGCCCGCAAGCCGATCATGATCGGCGAGTACGCAACGACGCATTTTTCGGCCCTTGAAAATCGTTATGTCATCTCCTTTGCAACCGAAAACATCCAGCGGCTTTATCGTCTCTTGCCGATCCGATTTCCGCGTGTCAAGGCGATCCACTACTTCAACTCCAACAATCTCCAACTCGCGCACCGAGTGAACAACGACTACAGAGTCACGTCCGATCCCAAGGTCCTTGCCGCTTACCAATCGGCGATCTCGGGCCCGTATTTCTTATCGCAGCCCCAAAGTCCGGCGATGCCGCCATCGAACATCAAGGCCACCCCTCTGGGGGATCGATTGGAGCTCCGCACGGTGAGCCGGATTCGCGCCGACTTTTCGCCTCGACCCCAAGTGGTCGCTCGATTCTTGCTGAATGACCAGGTCATCCCGAGTCAGAGCTCGCCGACAGGCTACACGACGACCCTCTTTCCGGCTCGACTTCGATCTGGGGAACATAAACTGGTCTTTGAGGCGTTCGATCTGATGGGTCAAACGATCGAAAGGCGAATCCTGATCGTTTCTCTCCCGTAAGGGTCCCTAGGAGTCCGAACCCGGTGCGTCCGGACCGCGTACAATGGGGAAGCGGTAAAAGTCGAGTGAATTCAGGCATGGAGTGGTATTACGTCGGTCATTACGGACAGTTGGGGCCTCTGACGCTCGACCAGATTCAGGAGCTCGCCCGAGATGGGGTCATCGAGCGTGAAACCTACGTCTGGCGGACCGGCCTGACCGACTGGCAACCCGCTCACACCTTTTCCGAATTCGTCTCCGTCTGGGTCGCGGCTCCATCGGGCCCGCCGCCGATCCCATTGCACGGGGTGCCGCGCCCGGCGCCGAACCCAGGCCCTCCCCCCAGTCCGTACCCCCCGGCCCCCACCGGTGATGCGCCTTCCGCACCCACACAGGCGGGCTGGCCCCAAGCGTCGGCCCCTGGCCCGATGCCCATGTCGCTCCACCACGACTACGCCATGGACGCCGCCGTGCCCAGCAAGAAGAGTCGCATTCTCGCAGGCGTCTTGCAACTCTGCATCCCGGGAGTTGGGCGGATTTACCTCGGCCACATCGCCGAAGGGGTCATGCAGTTCCTCTTGGCGTTCTTGTGCTTTGGGCTCGGCTGGATCTGGTCGATCATCGACGGGATCATGATGCTCGTTGGCTCGGTCAAGTACGACGGATACGGGCGGAAGCTACTCGACTAAGTCGAGATTGCAGGATTTACCGCCTGGCGTGCGAAAGGTGGATTGGGCCTCGGACTTTCCGAGCCAAGGAGTCCTTGCACGTTTATGTTACGACGCTTCGCTTTTGTGGCTGTTCTGGGTTGGACAGCACTCTCTGGGGCCCAAGACCGGCCCACCATCTTGGCCAACGCCACGCTCCACTTGCCCCAAGGGGTGACCCGGACCGCCAATCTTCTCATTCACCAAGGGAAGATCATGTCGATCTCCGAACCGGGCGCGCCACTCAGCTCAGGAGCTGAGATGATCGACTTGCGGGGCCGACACCTTTACCCCGGCTTTATCGACGCCTATTCGACCTCTGGCATCAAAGTTCCCGAGCTTCCCGCCGCCACCACCCCTCCCGCGGCCCCAGCGTCGGACACCGCGTCGGCTCGAATGGACCCCGCCAACCGGCGCGGATTACGAAGCGATCTTCAAGCCGCCCAGCTCTTGTCGCTGAAGGACAACCTGACCCAATACTATCAACAAGGCCTGACCGCGGCTCACCTGAGCCCAGGAGTCGGAGCCTTTCGAGGCACCACTGCCGTCGTTTCATACCTGGATGCCGATCCTTCGACCGTGGTCCTCAAAGCCGCGCTCGGCGCCGATATTGTCTTTCGCTGGTCAGGCGGCGCATCGCAAGGTGCCGCCCCGGGGGGCTATCCAAACAGCCTCATGGGCATCATCGCTTCGATGCGTCAAACGCTCTATGATGCGCAGCGCGAAGAGAAGATTCGAACGTCGAAGCCCGACGCTCCCGCCGACGCGATGTTGCGTGGCCTGGGCGGTCTTGTTCGCCGGGAGATGCCCGCAATCATCGGCGCCGACAACGATCGAGAAATCTACCGAGCCATGCAGTTGGCGGATGAGTTTAAGTTCGGCTTGATCGTCCAAGGCGGGCGGGACGCTTACAAATGGTCCGATGTGCTCAAGGCCCAGAAGATTCCGGTGCTCCTCAACGTCTCGATGGGTACCGCCCCGAACCGGACTCCGGCCGCGGGCGACAACACCCCTGCGCCGGTATTGGAAGAGCGATATCAGACCTGGCTCGCCCGAATGACCGGAGTTCAGAAGCTCCAAGCGGACGGAGTTGAGTTCGCCTTTGCGTCCGAGGGCGATGCGCTCGGGGACTTTCTTTCGAACATTCGCATCTTGATCTCGAATGGACTGCCCGAAGCCCAAGCCGTGAACGCCTTGACTCTCGCTCCGGCCCGCATCTTGGGGGTGGCGGACCGCCTGGGTTCCATCGAACCGGGCAAGATGGCCAACCTGACCGTTCTGAGCTCGAACCTCGCCAATCCTGAATCCAAAGTGATCTCAGTCGTCGTCCAAGGGCGTTTGATCGCCGTGAACCCTGCCGGGAGCCCGTAACATGATGTTGACCTCTGCTCTTTTCTTCCTACCGCTGCTGAATCTGCAGCCGACCCCATCTGCTCTGCCCTTTGAGACCGAGGCTGACCGGAGGCCCCGAGTCGTCACCCAAGGCTCGTGCCTCATCCAGAATGCGCGGATCTTGACCGTCACCCGGGGCACCCTGGAGCGCGGCTCGATCTTGGTGCAAAACGGCAAGATCGTCGCAATCGGACCCAATGTTACGGCCCCGGCGGGCGTGAAGGTGATCCCGGCCGAAGGCCGAGTGGTGTCGCCCGGAATCGTCGACGCCCACATCCATCGGGGGGCCGATGCCACCAATGAGGGCTCCGACAGTATTACCGCTGAGTGCCGGATCTTGGATGTCTTGAACACCAGTTCGGCAAACGTCTGGGACGCAGTGGCGAGTGGGGAAACCACTGGCCTCGTGCTCCACGGCAGCGCCAACGCCATCGGCGGCCAGAGCGTTGTTGTGAAGCTTAAATACGGTCGGCGACCCAGCGAATACGTCATTCCCGATGCTCCGCGGATGATTAAGTTCGCCCTGGGCGAGAACGTGACGCGCTCCGGCTCGACGACCTCCACTCGCTGGCCCCGGACTCGAATGGGCGTCGAAGCGCTTTATCGGCGCGCCTTCGAAGACGCCCGGCAGTACATGGCAACCTGGGAAGAGTACGAGCGAAGCTCCGACCCGAACGCGATTCCACCCCGCAAGGACCTTCGACTGGAGGCTCTCGCCGACATCTTGCGAGGCAAGATCTGGGTCCAATGCCACAGCTATCGGGGCGACGAAATGCTCATGATGGCCAAGCTCAGCAAGGAGTACGGATTCAAGATCGGGGCCCTCCAACACGGGCTGGAGGGGTACAAGATCGCTCCTGAGCTCGCCAAACTCGGCGTGGGGGTTTCGATCTTTATGGACAACTGGTCCTTCAAGATCGAAGGCTACGACGGCATTCCCTATAACGCTTGGCTCTGCACCCGAGCGGGAGTGAACACTTCGATCAACACCGATGGGACCAACGGCACCACCGCCGTCATCCTGGATGCGGCCAAAACCATGCGCTTTGGGGGGCTCAGCGAAGACGAAGCGCTCGCCTTGGTGACGATTAACCCGGCCAAGCAGCTCGGCATCGATCATCGAACGGGCAGCCTGGAAGTCGGCAAAGACGCCGATCTCGTCATCTGGTCCGGCCACCCGCTCAGCGTCTACTCCAAGCCGATGATGACGATGATCGAGGGCGAAGTTTACTTTGAGCGGCGAGACGCCTTTGGCGTGGATGCCGCCAGCCCAAACAAGACCAAGCTCAGCCCGATCAAGCCCAGTGACCAAGAGCCGCTCCGCATCGAACCGAGCCGCGCCTACGCGTTCGTGGGGGCGACGCTTCACCCGGTCTCCGGCCCCGTGATTCCCAAGGGGACGATCATCCTAGAAGATGGAAAAATCACCGCGCTCGGCGCAAATGTCGCCGTCCCTCGGGGGGCTCGGGTAATCCGAGCCGATGGACTTCATATCTATCCGGGCATGATCGACGCTGGAAATTCGATTGGTCTGAACGAGGTTTCGCCCGTCGGTCAGATGGTGGACAACCGCGAGCTCGGCAACTTCCAACCCGACCTGAGAGCCCTCACCGGCCTCTGGATGCAAAGCGAGCATATCCCCGTCGCCCGAGCTGGCGGCATTACGACCCTCATGAGCAAGCCGGTCGGAGGGACTATCAGTGGCCAATCCGCGGTCGTCCATCTGAACGGCTGGACCGCCGACGACATGAGCGCAGGAGTGGAGGCCCTGTGCCTGAACTTCCCAGACATCGCCGGGGCGCCGGTGTTCGATCCGTCGCTCTCCTGCTGTGGGTTGGACGATCTGGGTTCAGAAATGGGGAGCGCCGCCGCCCCCCATGACCTTCTTGAACGAACCGACCCGGACCACAAAATCCTTCACGGGCACGACGACGACCATGACGACCACGGGGATGAGATGAACTCCCCGCAGCGAGAACGTCCGGGCGGAGCTCAGCCGCAAGAATTGACCGGCCGAGCCCGGGAGCTGGCCGAATACTTCGACCGAGCCACCCAATACATGGCGAATCGAGCCGCTCAGCCGCCCAAAGTGGATCGGGATGTCCGGCTTGAAGCGATGATCCCCTACCTGAAGGGCGAAAAGCTGGTCCTTTTGCACTGCCGAGCCGCATCGGGCATCCGCAACGCCGTCGGATTTGCCAAAAAGTATCGCCTGAAAGTCGCCTTGGTCGGGGTGCCGGACGCTTGGAAAGAAGCCAAGTTGCTGGCCGACAACAAAATTCCCGTCATCATCAACCCGGCTGGTCGCGTGACCCTCGGGGCGAATTCGACGGTGAACGACTACGACCCGTACGACACGCCGTACGTTTTGCCGACTCTGCTGGAGCGAGCCGGAGTGAAGTACGGCTTTCAAAGCAACGACAACTCGCTGGCTTGCCACCTCGGACTCCAAGTCGGACAAAGCTGCGCGTATGGCCTCACACCTCAGCAAGCGCTTCGAGCCATCACCCTGTCGACAGCCGAGATCTTGGGCATCGAGCGCCAAGTGGGGAGCCTGGATCCCGGCAAGCTCGGGAACCTGATCGTCACGACGGGCGACCTCTTTGAGCCGACGAGCACCGTGAAGGCGGTCTTCATCCAAGGCCAACCGGTCTCACTGACGAGCAAGTGGACCCGGCTTCGAGATCAGTGGGGAGCGCGCATCGTCTCCACTTCGAATCGGTAGGACCCGAAAAATCAGAAGAGCCACGTCCCGGACGGGACGTGGCTCTTCTTGTTCGAAGAAGAAACGGGCTTAGCCTTTCTTGAACTCTTTGCCGTCGATCTTGATGCCGCCGGCTTGGCCTTCTTCTGGAAGTTCCAGCGGCTTCTTGAGGTCGTCACCATTGTTCAGCGTCAGCCGGATCTCTTGTTGCTTAAAGCCCCAAACCCCAGTCAGAGTCGTGTTGGTCTTTGTATTGGTGACGATGCACGTCCCGTTCGGCATCAGCTGGAGCGTGGTGGGGCCTGGCTCACCTCCCACCAATTGAGCCTCTTCAGATCGCCAAGTTCCGATGAGCTTCGATTCATTTGCAAGCCAATCGGACATCGTCCATCCCGCGGTCGGCTTGTTCGCCTCGTTCATCGCCTTCATCTTTTCGGCGATCATCTTGTTGACCTCTTCGGTCTTCTTGCGGTTGTAAGCCGAAAGGATGTTCGAATACTCCATGTCGCTCAACCGAGCGAGAGAGGACTTCGCCCCGGCGATGCTCAGATCGAGTTTCTTGCCGTCTGCGCTCAGGGTGTAGTTCGCCAGAATTTCGGCCGGAATGACAACCGGCTCGAACGCAATGGTGTTGCCCCGGATCGACCAGTTCAGCTTGACCGTCGCCGAGACTTCGGAATTTCGCTGCTCGCCCGTCCCGTCGGCATAGAGAATAAAAATCGATTTGCCCGTCGCGCCTGGGAGCGTGGTGGCATCGCCCACCCAAATTCCGGCGAGCGAGCCTCGGCGAGCTCGATTTTGAGCTTCGATGCGGTTGCGAATTTGGGAAACGGCGGCCCGATCTCGCTTGTTAAATCGCATGACCCCATAGGTCTCTGGGTTGTACGCGGCAAAACCATTTACCCCAGCGTTCATTTCGAACTCAAAAAGAAGCGGTTTGTCTGCGATCGACAACTCCAGCCCCTTCATCGAAACCGACCATTTGCCTTCAACAAATTTGCCGGTCTCGAGGTCCTCGGCTTCCATAATGCCGCCGCCCAGAAGCGTCACGACCGTTTCGGCCGGTCGTTCTCCCGCCACCGTGGCGCGCGAACTGTACCAACTGCCGTACATCTGTTGGGTCTCCCACCAGATCTCTTCTTGCTCGGCCGCTTGGCGACCCACGACATACGAAGAGGCTTCGCGGGCCACAATTGCCGGCTCCACCTTCAGCTCGACGGCGGGCTTTGGGGCATCTGCGGCCGGAGCCTGAGTGCGAGCTCCTCCGCCATCTTGCGCCATCACCACGACAAAAGCGGCCGTCACTACGGCCACTCCGGCCGCTAATGCCAACGTGCGTCCGCGAACAAAACCGAACTCTTTGCGATCCTTGCTTTGCATGCAATCCTCAATCCAGCCTGTGAGACAAGCCCTTGGCCTACTTTACCCAACCCACTGAGCTTAAGACGCATGATCGGGGGGATCAAGGTTCAGTTGGAGAGGTCGGGTCGGAATTTTCTTGCTCGCGGCTCGGTCTCGAAGCTGGAGTTGAGGATTTCGCTCCGCTGGCCAGCCCCGAGATGCTCTGAAGGGCCTGAGTCAGCTCCATCGGCAAGGCAATGATGGTCGTGTTGCTCGATGAAGTGCCGAGCGCGTCGAGGGTCTGAAGCGTTCGGAGTTGCATCGCGCCGGGGGAGGTGTACATCGTCTCCGCGGCTTTAGCAAGGTTTTCGGCGGCGTCTCGGTCGCCTTCGGCCTTGGTGATGGTCGCGCGCTTTTCGCGTTCGGCGCTGGCTTGTCGCGCCATCACCCGCTTGAGGTCCTCAGGGAGCTCAATATCCTGAATTCGGATGCCAAGCACCTCGATGCCCCAGCCCTCAATCTCCGCCTCAACCATCTCTTCGATCTTCTCGCCGACGAGCTCTCGGTCGATCAGGATCTGGTCGAGCGTCATCGAGCCGACGATGTCGCGGAGCGCGGTCTGGGCGTACTGCTGAATCGCAAACTGGTAGTTTCGGACTTTCGTCACCGCCTCTTGCGGGTCGGTGACCTTCATAAAGATGACCCCGTCGAGGGAGACCGGGACGTTGTCTTTCGTGATCGCCTGACGGCGAGGAATGTCGAGAGTCTGAATCCGCGTATCAACCATCCGGGCCGCGTCCAGAAACGGGACCAAAATAAATGGTCCCGGACCTTTGACGGCTCGGACTTGGCCGAGCCGAAAGATCAGCGCCTTTTCCCACTGCGCCGCGATCCGGACCATCGACCCGAGTAGCCCGCCCACGATTCCACTGCCAACTAGCCCGACCACCCCCGCAAGAGCGGGGAGCTGAGATCCAAATATCGCCCAGCCGACTCCCATCGAAAGAAGAAAGATGACAAACGGGATCGGGTTCGGAATCCCCGACGACCCCACATTCGTGGTCGCCGGCGTCGGCAAATTCTCCTTCGCCGGAATCGGGATGAGTGAGTTCAGGCCCAGCATCTACCAAGGAGACGCTCGGTCCTTGCTTTCCGTTGCGCGGGGCTTCGGGGCTCCATGCCCAAAAAAGCCGGAAGTCGTCTCACAGAGAGATGGCTTCCGGCGGGGAAGTTTGCCTGTGTGATTACTCCATCGTCACGCGGATGGCGGCGATGAGGTCGTCGGTCGAGGGCAGGGCGGCGTATTCGAAGATCGGGTTGTAGCCAATATGGACGTCGCCTCGGCTGACCACTTGCGGCGGAGCCAAAAGGAGATTGAACCACTCGGGCTTGTTCACGAACTCACCGACGATGTTGTTGGCAAATCCGCACGTTCGGGTGTCTTCTTGTAAGACGACCAGGCGGCCGGTCTTTTCGACGGATCGTGCGATCGCTTCGTAATCGCAAGGGACGATCGACCGCAGGTCGATGATCTCCAGGGACGCTTCTCCGGCGAGCCTTTGGGCGGCTTCGTCAGCGAGTTCGAGCGTATTGCCCCAGGTCACAATCGTCACATCGGTGCCTTCTTGCACGAGCCGCGCTTTGCCGAACGGAATCGGCTCGACGCTTTTGACGTCTGCTCGCTTTCGGAAAATATGCTTCGGCACGAGGATAAAGTGCGGGTCGTCGCCATGAATCGCAGTCCAAAAGAGGCCTGCGGCGTCTTCGGGAGTGCTCGGGATGGCGACCTTGAGGCCCGGGAGATGAGCCAGGCCCGCCTCGTAAGCTTGGGAGTGCCAGAGCGATCCACCCGGCAGATAGGCTCCGTAGGGCGCATAAACGACGAGCGGGCACTTCCAATCTCCGTTCGAGCGCCAACGCAGGGTGCTCATGTTGCTGGCGATCTGGTTCCAGCCGGGGGCGATGAAGTCAATGAACTGAAGCTCAAAGACCGGTCGCATCCCATAGGCGGCCATTCCGACGGCAACGCCCATGATCGTCGCCTCGGCGAGTGGCGAGTTGAATACTTGCTTCGGGAATTTCTCGCTGCAACCGGCGGTGATTTTGAAAACGCCCCCTTTCGGGTCTTCGATGTCTTCGCCAAAGAAGATGACGTTCGGGTCGTTTTCCAGGGCCTTGTGGAAGGTCTTATTGATCGTGTCGACCATCGTTTGAGGCCCGGTCTCAATCGGCGGGCGAGTCGGCGCGGGGTCGTCGCCCCAGCACTGGTTCATCACATCCTCGGCCACGGGGTCCGCAGCTTGCTCAGCCCGAATGTAGTCTTCGTCCACCTGCTGAGCGATCTCGGCCTGCATGGCTTCCCAGGCCTCTTCGGTCAATTCTCCGCTGGCGATGAGCTCATCCTTCAGCAGCTTAATCGGATCGCGGAGCATCATTGCGTCGATGTCGGCTTGGTCTCGATACACGCGGTGGTCGTCTGAACTCGTGTGACTGCTCAGTCGGTCGAGGTCGCACCAAAGCACCGTGGGGCCGTCGCCTCGCCGAGCCTTCTCGGCGGCTTCGCGGAAAGCCTTCTCGACGTGATCCACTTTGCGAGCGTCCACCTTGACCATGTGCTCCTCGCTCAAGATGCCGCCAATCTGATAGGCAAAGAACTTATCGGTCGCGGTGCTAATTCCGTACTTGTTGTCTTCTATGACAAAGAGCACAGGCAATTTTTCTTGAATCGCAAAGGCGATCGCTTCGAAAAACTCACCTTGTCGACTCGCAGCGTCACCGACGCTCGCCACGCAGATCGAATCTTTGCCCTGAAGCTTCATTCCCCAGGCCGTGCCGCATGCCGGGAGGAGCGATCCTCCGGTGGGTGTGCAGACGCTAAAGACGTTGTGCTTTCGGCTGCTGTAGTGGCCGGGCATCTGGCGTCCGCCGCTGGAGCTGTCTTTCTTCGCAAAGTAAGCCAGGGCGAGGTCGTAGTTGGACATCCCACGGGCGAGCATCAGGGCTCGGCTGCGGTAATACGGGAAAAGCCAATCGTCTTCGCGCAGGCAAAGCTCAATCGCGGAAAGAGCTTCGTGGCCCATGCCGCTCACCTGGAACCAGCCCTTGCTCTGGCGGAGCAAGATGCCTTCTCGGCGGTCGCCTTCTCGGCTCAAGAACATCAGGCGCAAAAAGTCAAGTTTGGTGGCGGGCTTGGTGCTATGGGTGGTTGACATGGGGGTGTCCTTCGCTTCGTTGCGTGGTGAGCCGAAAACCGGCTTGGCGGTCCTATTATGACAGGTCCGATTCGTCCTTCGAAATGGGCCGGGTCCGGCGATTCCCCGTCGAGCTTGGCCGATCTTGCTTGGAAGGTGGGTGCGGCTGACGGTCAGGGGACATGTCACTGAGCGAAGGACCGATTTGAACTGGCAGTATAATGCGCACCCATGGGCACCAACCCGAGTTTGGCATCGCTCAGAGGTCTTGGAAAGCTGGACTTCGCCCGGGCGATCCGCCACGCGACTGTCGAATACGCGGCAATCTTTGCCGGGGACCAAATTCGGGTCGGACCCTACCGTGGGAATACCCACGGTGTGTTCGTCCCCCTCAAAGAAGAGAGTTTTGGGCTGGAAATGATTCACAATCACCCCGGTCAGACGTCTTTTTCAAAGAACGATCTTGCATGGGCTCGGGATCACCGGCAAAAATCGATCTCGATAGTTTGGGCGGAAGGACCGATGATCCGAATGTCGAACGGAGTATCTTGGCTCGACGACCGGCAAATTCATCTCCTTTACGATCAATCGAGGGATGCATTGATCCTGCAAGCATTCGAAAAGTGTCCTGCCACCGAACCCAATCGAGTGCAATGGATCGAACACTACGTCCATCAGAGACTCGCCGCTGAGATGTCCCGTCGATCAAAGTTAATGAGTTTTCCGTCAATCAAAGTGGAGGAGATCGAACTGTGAGGAGGTTGCGCAAAGTCGAGTATCTAGATGACCTCCCTTCGGAGGTGGGCGTTCTTGCGGCTGTTCATGGCGTCCGCTTGAAGTCTTCCTCGGAGGAGACGGTCGCCGCTCTAGTTCGGCAGCGAAAAGGCGACTTCTTTAAGATTGCGCCCAAGGCCTTAGCTGAATATCTGACCGAACAAGTCGTTCGGTTGATCCTGAAGTACCGAAGCGGGGACAAGAGCGCTCAGATCGAGCGGATCGAGAGGCTGATGGATCGAATCTTGGCCGGGCAGCCTCCGAGATTTCGTCTGATCAGCAGTGAAAGCAGCATCATCGAGTACGTCGCTGCCATTCAACTTCTCAAAGAGCGAGAAAGGACTGGAGGCGATCCGTCAAGAAGCGCTTCGAAGGAAAATGGCAAAGAATTCTCTTTTTCGCGAACCCAGGTCGGGGAGGCCTCACTTCCTGGTTACGATGTTGGCAGAGCCGCAACCAAGAAACCCGGATCGCCTCAGAAGGGCCCGGCACAAAAGCCGGATGGGTTCGAAAAACTCGTTAAGACTCTGATCACGAGCACGTACGATCCAGGGTCTCAACGCAAAGGCAATAGAGGAGACCAACCGAAGCGAAAACGAGTCATTCGAACCCCTGAGGTGGGTGCTCGACTGCACAAGAAATGAACGGAGGTCTCTTGAGCCCTGGCTTGCCCCGCTAGGACCAGGGATTCTTCGCTTGGAGGTGATTCTAATCGGCTATCTGGGGGAGTTGGAACAATCAGTCGCGAGCCTGGCCAGCGGAGTCGGGATTTGAACTCACGGCTTCGACTGGCAAGAAAGTCGCGAACCAGGTTCGGGGCGTACAGGGACATTTCGGCAAATGGGCTCAACGTGCTGTTCAAGCGCATTTGAGCGAGAAAGCGTTGCAGTTGGTACACGACTTTGGCTCGCGGCGGTAATCAACTCAGAAACAGAAGGTCCTTGATCAGGTCAAGATCCTGTCCGGTTCGAGCGACCCCGTGCGCAAAATGATTGAAAGGGAGTCCGATGCCATCATCCAAGTCGCTGCTGCGGCCGTCCTCAAAGTCCTTGAGCAGAATAACGCTTTGGACTGAGTAACTCCATCTCGGTCTTGCGAAAACCCCTTCGATATAGGGTACCTTCGTGTCCCTGTGCCCAGGTGGCGGAATTGGTAGACGCGCTAGTTTCAGGTACTAGTTCTCGCAAGGGAGTGAAGGTTCGAGTCCTTTCCTGGGCACCAAGTTGGTCCGGTCTTCAACGAACGGCAAACCGCTATGCGACCTCTCATCGGAATCACTGTCGCTCTCAAGCGTGACCCCTCCGATGCGCGTTATGCGGGCGAAGCCAAAGTCTTTTGGAACTACCTTGCCGCGGTCGCCGACGCCGGAGGATCGCCGATCCTGCTGACGCCACTCACCGACCTGGATTCAGTCCTTCCCGTGCTAGATGGGTGGTTGATCCCGGGCGGCCCCGACATCGACCCCAAACACTACGGCGAACCGAATCACCCGGCCAACGACCTGATCGACCCGTTGAGATTCGCGTTCGACCAGACCCTGATGGAGCGGATGCCAGAATCCCTGCCCGTGCTCGCGATCTGTTACGGATGCCAGATGCTGAACGTCGTTCGAGGAGGTTCCCTGATCCAGCACCTGCCCGACGATCCGAATCGAGCTGAGCATCGAGAAGGAACTCGTCAAGCCTACGCCATCACCCCGGGGAGTCTCCTGCATCAGATCGTCGGATCGGATCCCATCGAAGGCTTGAGCTTTCACCATCAAGGAATCGGGAGAGTCGGGGAGGGGCTCCAAATCTCGGCTCGACACGAAGACGGAACGGTCGAAGCGCTCGAAGATCCGAAACGTCCTTTTTGCCTCGGAGTCCAGTGGCACCCCGAGCGATCCTCGTCGGAGTCCGCATCTCAGCGTCTCTTTTCTGCCTTTGTTCAAGCGGCGGTCGAGTACAGTAAGGCAAAGCGATGAAGCACTTGGTGAATGGCGTCGAAACCGAACTGAAAAAGGGCACGGCCGAGGTCTCGCGCTGGCAAGATCGTTGGGTCGTTCGAACTTCGGCGGGAACGGCCACCGCCGTCGCGATTCGCCAAGGCGACAAAACCCTCATCAGCTTCCGCGGGCGCGTCTATACGGTCGAAAAGCCGGGCCTCGTCCGGTCCGGTGTGTCCGCACATTCCGGTGAGATGCACGCGCCGATGCCCGGGCAAATCGTCGATGTGCTGGTCGAGCTCGGAGCCGAAGTCGATGCTGGCCAGAAGCTCCTGGTCCTTGAAGCAATGAAGACCCAGCAACCCATGATCGCTCCTTTTGCTGGGAAGGTGATTGCCTTGCCGGTGGCGAAAGGGAACCAGGTTGTCGAGGGGGCGTTGCTCGTGCAAGTCGCTCCTCACGAAAATGCGGAATGAGGGCTGAGACCGAGCGATCCGAACCAATAAAAGGCGTCCACTGGGGGGTGAAGGTCTGGGTGATCTTTCACGCTCTGGCCATTCTTGCTTGGTCGTTGCCCCGACCTAGCTCGGAGATTGTCAGCGGCCAACAAAAGCCCATTGGCTCCGACCACATCTTGGTCTTCAACAACAAATACGTCCTGAGCTCGCCTCTCAAGTACTACATGCTCTCGACCGGATTTTGGCAGTACTGGGACATGTTCGCCCCGAATCCATCGAATTGGGATGGCTATGCCGACGCCGAAATCACCTTCCAAGACGGCTCGAAGCGCGTTTGGGAGTACCCCCGCATGGCCAAGCTCCCGATCGTTGAAAAGTACTTCAAAGAGCGGTATCGAAAGTTCTTGGAGCGCGGCATCAACCAAGCGATGTTTTGGCCAGACTTTGCCCAACGGGTGGCGCTTCTGAACTACAACGATCCCGCGAATCCGCCGGTGAGCGTCAAGCTGCGGCGGAATGAGCGAATCATCCAACCTCCCGGCAAACCTCAGCCCAAAGACTTCACTCGCAAGGTCTACTTTGATTATCAGGTCGATCAGCGTCGCCTGAAGCGGGATGCGGGGTCTTAGGGTGGGCTTCCTCCGCAAAGCCAACGAGGCCATCTTCGGCTACGGCTCGCCCACCACGCTCGGCGTTTTTCGAATCATCGTCGGGTCGTTGGCGTTCATCAACTTCCTCATGATCGCCGTCGATTTCGAAGCGTGGTTCACAGAGCGTGGATTTGTCCCGACCCGGCTGGGCGAGCAGTTCGCGAGCCGAAACGCCGATTTGCCGAAGCTCAACCTGATGTTCGGCATCCCCGACACTGGGTTTGCCATGGCGTTTTATGCTTTGGTCGTGGTTGCAGCCTTCTGCACCGCGATTGGACTCTGGACTCGCGTCGCGACGATCTTGCTCTGCGTCGGCACGATTTCGCTACACATGCGAAATCAAGCCATTCTCCACGGTGGAGACACCCTTTTGCGGGCCTGCACCTTGTATCTGGCCATCGCCCCGAGCGGTGCGGCGTGCTCTGTCGATCGGCTGATTGCGCTCTGGAAAGGCAAAGCTCCCCAGATCCCTCCGCTCGTCTCGCTCTGGCCACAGCGGCTGATTCAGTACCAAGTCGCGATCGTCTACTTCACGACGGTTTGGCATAAGTGGATCGGCAACACATGGCGAGATGGGACGGCGACCTGGTACGTCCCCCAGCTTCAGGAGTTCGAGCGGTTTCCGGTCCCGGCATGGGTGGACTCGCTTCCGATGGTCAAATTCACCACCTACGCGACCTTGATCGTCGAACTTGCCTTGGCGACCCTGGTTTTCTATAAGCCTTATCGAAAATGGGTGCTCCTTTCGGGATTGATCCTGCATGGCGTGATCGAATATCGGTTCAACATCCCCCTCTTCGCCTTCATGATGTGCTCGCTCTATATCGCATTTTATGACGGCGAAGAGGTGACGGCTTGGTTCAAACGGCTTGGCGAACGGTTTCGAAAATTCCGGCTGGTGGTTCGAACTCCCAAGGGCATGAAGCTGGCTGCCGGTCCCCGTCGTGCACTCACGGCGATCGATCCGCTCGATCTGGTGTCCATTCCCGAATCTCCAGGACTCGACCCCCATTGGAACGTCGAGACCGTGGACGATCGTCGGCTCGGCCCGGGTGCGATGGCTCGGCGAATGATCGGCGCTTGGCCCTGGGCCTGGGTGCCAGGAGTCTGGTCTCGTGTTCTTCGCCAAGGGCTCATCGCCGAAGACGCGGCTCGACCCCAACCCGCACCGGAGAAGACCCATGTCTAGACCCAAGCGACTGAAAGACGTCTGGCCATTTTCGAAGCCCAAGACCCCCGGCTTCGGGATTCATGCCGAGTTTTATCTGAGCATCTTGGCCTCGCGCGCTCGGCTCCCGAGCGTCCCGGAGGTGATCCATCCGCGTGGAGAAGGGGGAGCTATGGTGGGCTTCGGAGTCCCGCTGGCGTCGTCGGCCACCAAGAACGACCTCACTCGCCCCCTGGAGCGAGGGGTCTATGCGTTCTCCAGTAAGGACCAAAAGACCGTGCTGAAAGCTCGGGTCGTTCCCCGAGATGAAGCCGGATTCGACCCGGAGCCTTTCTTGAGGTCCCCACTGGGCCAGGCGGCGCCGCCAGAACTGGGACTCCGCATGCGGGCGACGTGGTCGCTCATCCAACTCACCTTCGAATCCCACGATCCGATGGTTTATCCGGCGCTGGACTTCATGCTCGACTTGGCTGTTCGGCTCTCGGGCCTCACCGACGGCGTCGTCGCCGATCCGATCAGTCAGCGATACCTGTTGCCAGAGCAAGTCCGTTTTCCGGCTCGGGCCACCCCGGTGGATGCCCGCGAGTGGGTCGCGCTCCACTCCGCACCCCGCGAGGGGGCGTGGACTCTCTACACCTTGGGGCTACGCAAATTTGCTCAACCGGAACTGGAGTTCACCTCCGTCCCCGAAGAGTCCGTCCAAGAAGCCGGAGCGTTCCTGTTGGGGCTTTCGCAAAGCGTCCTAGAGGGAGGCCTCTTGCGGGTTGACACTCGGGTGGGGTCCTCGAAGGCGCCGTTCCAAGTTTGTGCAGGCGGACTCGATCGACGCCTTTGGGATGGCATCCCTTGCTTTGAGCTCGTCCCCGACCGAGGGCGGTCGCTGTTCGACTGCTTCTCGGCGTGGCGTCAAGAGTCCTCGAACCTTTAGGACTGGCGACCCTCCATCGACGCGAGCATGATGGCACAGGCGATCCCGAGTCGCGGCTCCATCGCCCCGAGTTGCTTGAAATCAATGTTCAAGTGGTACGAGAACGGGTTGAAATTCTGCTTGAAGTCCATGACTTGCACCCCATTGATGAGCAGATCGTAGTTTTGTGGGATCAGGTTCGTCGCGAGTCGGCGGAGCAAGGCGAGCGCCAGGTTATCTTCGATGAGAGTCCCGATCTCTTGTTCTTGCGGTCCGCAAACGGTCCATTCATCTCGAGCGATGGATCGCCAGCCTTTGCGCTTCAGCACGCCGACCCGCTCGTTCGTCGCCGAATCGAAGACGTCGTACGCCCCCGAGAAGTCCATGACCTTGCGGGCGGCAATGCGCATCACTTCCTGAGTCTTCGACTCGTTGGTGTAAACCCGAACGTCCTCTTTGAGCTTAAATCCCTTTTGGTGGACAAAGAACTGGAGCGTTCCGCTGGAGTCATAGACAAAGAAATTACTTCCCACGAGCTTGAAAATCTGTCGCTTCAGAACGTAGTGAGGTTGCCAGTTGTGGCCCGAAGGAGTCAAGGAACTCATACTGACCAAGACGGTTCAAAGGTCCCAACCGACGCAAGGCGTGTATGATAAATCCATGTTGATCCGGGTGGTCGATGTGGTGTTGGACCCTCGCCAAGCCGGGTCCCGCGCCCTTTACACCTACTCTGCCCCGGTCGACTTGCAACCGGGTCAGATCGGCTTCGTCCCGCTCGGGGCTCGACACGCGCTTGGAGTTGCTTTTCGGATTCGCGACGTTGACCCTTTTGAGCTCGGATTCGCCCCTGCGCAGCTCCGCCCGTTCGATCGTTGGGTGCGCGACCTGATTCTGCCGCCGCCCGTGTTGTCGTTGGTCCAGTTTGTCGCCGAAACGACACTTTGCACCCTGCCTGAAGCGCTCGCCGCCGCCTTGCCTCCGGGGATCCAGGAGCGTCTTCGCGTGGTCTGGAGCGCCCTTCCGGAGGCCGAGACCCCCCACGAATTGACCGAGGCTCAGGCCCAGATCCTCGCGCGCTTGCGAGAATTGGAGAACGGCCTGGAACTGCCTTTGAAGTCGACCTTAGAGCGTCGAGAGCGTGAGGCCCTTCGCCACCTCAAGGGCAAGGGGCTTGCGAGTGACCAGATGGTCTTAACGCAGCCCGCCGAACGGCAAAAGCTCCCGAGCCGAGTTCAGCTCACTTCGGACGAGCTCCGAATCGACCGATTCCTGACCAACGAGGCCCATCGCAAGCCCGCCCAGGCCTTCGCCCTGAGCCAGCTCCAGAGCTTAGGCCGAGGCTTTCTGAACAGCCAAGACGTTGCCGCGCTAGGCGAGATCACCGAAGCCACCTTGCGAGCGCTTCTAAAGGCCGGGCTCTTGGAGCCGAGTCCCGATTGGGGCGAAACCGGCCCGGGCGCGCCTCACCCCAATCCCGACCAAGCCCAGGCGATCCAATCGATTCGGACGGCGATTGAGAGCCGCCAACCCGCGCGGTTCTTACTTCACGGCGTGACCGGCAGCGGCAAGACCGAGGTCTACTTGCAAGCCGCCGAAACCGCGCTGCGATTGGGTCGGCAGATTCTCTACTTAGTGCCGGAGATCGCGTTGACGGCTCAGGTCCTTGGCCAGCTGAGAGGACGATTTGGCGAGACCGTGTCGGTGCTTCACAGCAACCTCAGCCCTTCGGCCCGACTCGACGCCTGGACCCGAATCAAGGCCCGCGAATCCTCGGTCGTCGTCGGACCTCGCAGCGCACTCTTTGCCCCCATCGAAGATCTCGGGCTGATCATCGTGGACGAGGAGCATGAGAGTTCCTACAAGCAAGACTCGACCCCTCGATATCAGGCCCATGCCCTGGTTGAGCATATGGCCGACCAGCATCGGTGCCCGGTTGTTTTCGGATCGGCGACGCCGCGATGTGAAACGCGCTACGCCGCCGAAATCGGTCGGTATCAGACGCTTGAACTTCGTCAACGAGCCGTTCCCGAAGCTCGCTTGCCCGAGGTTCACATCGAGGACTTAAAGGAGATTTACTCCTCTGCTCAGCCGAGCCTCTTTTCAGACCGCCTGTTCCAAGCGATTCAAGAGACTCTGAGCTGTGGCAATCAAGCCATTCTTTTTCTCAACCGCCGGGCCTATGCTCCGGGTCTGACTTGCCGCGATTGCGGCAACACGGTCCAATGCCCGCACTGCGCCCTCGCCCTGAGCTTGCATCGAGCCGAGCGCGTACTGAAGTGTCACCACTGCGACTTCCAACGGCCGGTCCCGGAGGCATGTCCGACCTGCTCGGGAACCCGGATCGCCCCTTTTGGGATCGGGGTCGAAAAGGTCGAAGAGGCGGTGACCCGGACGTTCTCCGGAGCCCGCGTCGGGCGACTCGACCGGGATGTGACTCGGCGCAAGGGAGCGCTTGAAGAGACCCTGGCGAGGTTTCGTTCGGGCGAGTTGAACGTCCTTGTTGGGACCCAAATGGTGGCGAAGGGGTTTGACTTTCCGAAGGTCACCTTGGTCGGGGTCATTGCCGCTGACATCAGCCTTTCGGTGCCTGAATTCCGGGCGAGCGAGCGGACTTACCAGCTCCTGAGCCAAGTCGCGGGTCGAGCTGGTCGAGCCCAAGACCCCGGTCAAGTCGTTATTCAGACCCTCATGCCGGAAAATCCTTCGATCCGATATGCCGCCGAACACGACGATGCGGCGTTTTATGAAGCCACGCGGGAGGAGAGGCAGTTCGCGGGCTACCCCCCGTTCCGGCGATTGATCAACGTTCTTTTCACGGGCGAGGACCGGTCCTTGGTTAAGCAGGCGGCGAAAAAAGCCGCGGAAAGGGCTCGCCTCGTCTTCCCGTCGGCGGAGATTCTGGGGCCGACCGATTGCGCGATCGAAAGGCTCGCGGGCCGTTGGCGGCGTCACTTCGTCCTGAAGCTCCACCCGGACGCCGAATACCAGCAGCTCCTCGAATGCGTCGATCTCGGCTCGTCCGATCCCGTCCGCACTGTTTTGGACGTCGATCCTCAGTCGATGATGTAGCTCGTGTCCGGACTTCGAAACGCCTGAGTGGTCAACGACGCTCCGCCGGCAAAGTCTAATTCCAGGAAGGATGCGGTCGGCATCTCGGGAGTGCCCGGATCGAGTCCCCACTCCAGGAGCCCCGATTCCAGAGGTTCGGACGTCCAAAGCCGATCTGAAAACGGAGCATCCAGACCCCGGGCGCGCCAGACTCGCCCGGCAAGAGAGGGAACGCTGGTCGACGCCTTCACCCGGGTCCCCTCGCGCTCCCAGCGAATCTCGGGCCAAGGTTCGCCCCTGCACAGCGCCCGAGCGAAAGCCGCCAAGACCGGGGCGGCATCGCGACCATCCGAAATGTTGTGGCCTTGGTTCGGGACGATTCGCACGGCCTTGGACCCGGGAATCGAATCCCAGTAGCGGCCGAGGGCATCGACCGTCCAGTACGGATCGTTGGCGCCATGGACCATCAGGACCGGGCACTTCAGGTTCCCCAGCGTGGTGAACGGATCGACCAGGGCCGCTAACCGCTGTCCGGATGGGGTCTCCAGGGCCCGGGCGAGGCCCCGCGCGATGTAGGGCTCGATCATAGGGCTCGGAGTGCCCCAAGAGTCGATCTGCGCCCTTATCTGGGCACGGGCGTTCAACTGGTCAAAGACCATCGGCGCGATGCCGACGATCCGAGGATCGCCCGTGCAGCCCGCGAGCCAACTGGTCCATCCTCGCTTGCTCCCGCCGGTGATGATCCACTGGTCGACTCGACCTTGGAGCAAGTGTATCGCCGCAAAGACCGACCGCACCATCGGGCCCAAGAGCGGCCAATCGGGTTCTCCGGAGGCCAGGAACTCGACGAAGGTCTGGGCGATGAGGTCGTCTTCCCACAGGTCGCCGAGGAGCGGCTGAACCGGAATCTGAAAGAGCCCAACCACGGGCAGGCGCAGCGACTCGGCGAGAAGATCGAGCGTGTCCTGATCTACGGGGTTGACCGGTCCTCCGGTCACGTAGAGCAGCCCCGTCCGGGGAGCCAGCCCGAGTGACGACGGCTCATGCCAAGAAACGTCGTGGTCCCAAGGGCCGCCACGCCAGAACTGACTTCGCAGCTTGGCTGGACGCCCCAAAACAGGAGGCTCCGAAAGCCAAGCGGCGTCGGGAGTCGAGGTCCAGGATCGGAGCCAGTTCAAAGGAGTATCCAAGCCTGATGTCCATTGTGATCGAAGCTGGCAATTTTGCGCGAATCGAGCGAACAAAAAGGCGGGCTCGAATCCGTCTTGGCTATGGAAATGCGCGGAATCGTTCGGAAAGGTTGCAATCTGAGACAGTTCGTGCGAAAATGTCCCTGGAGTCCGGGGTCTTGCGCTTCCGGAGCAGAGTGTTGGTCATGAAGATTTTTTTGACAAAAGCATGGGTCACCCTTGCGACGTGCGCGGTCCTCTCAGGTTTGAGCTTTGCCGCCATGCCACAAGAGGCACAGATTCAAGTCGACCGAGGTGGAATCGGCAACGGCGTGACGGTGAAGTACAAGGGGCGCACGATTGCGCTGATGGAGCTTCGTGTCAACGGCCGCAGCATGGGAACTCGCGATCTCGGCGCCCGAGCCGAATCTGGTGAAGCCAATTTCACAATCGACCTGGAGACGCTGGTCGAAGGTGAAAACACGATCGAGGTCCGGCTCTTTGACAAAGACGGCAAGCTCATCGGGGCCGAGCAGATGAAGGTGATGGTGGACAAGGTCTTTGACGGCCCGGTCAAACTTGAAAATCTCCGAAACGGCCAAACGGTCCAAGGGTTTGTCGACCTGAAGCTCGGCTTCAAGCGCGACCTGGGCAACGTCTACGTCAGCTTTTTCATCAACGGCGAGTTCAAATCGCTTCGAAATACTCCGCCTTACAACTTTATGTGGGACACTCAAACTCAGCCGAACGGCTGGTATGAGCTCGAAGCTTGGGTGGTCGATGACCGCAATCAGACGATGAAGACGAACAAACTCCGGGTCTTCGTCAACAACCCAGGAGGCCGCACGAATCGCGTGACCAACCCTCCCACGCCTCCCAATTCTGCTCCGCAAACCGCTCCGACTCAGCCGGCGACCGCTCCAACAGCCCAACCGGCTTCGAAGCCCGTAAGCGCACCGGCTGTCAAGCCCCCCGCAAAGCCGGCAGTGAAGCCTGTAGTGAAGCCGGTTACGCCGACGAAGGTCCAATCGACTCCCGCTCCCCAAGTTCAGCCGAAGGCGACCACAACGCCCCCTTCGCGACCCACTCCGCGCATTCCGGCCGAAAATCGAACGATCAAGCCGGTCGTGGCTCCGGTTGCGACTCCTGCTCCGGTGAATCCGCCCGTAAATCTCGACCCGTCGGTTGCTCCGATCAGTGGCAAGGTCACGGCTCCAGTCGGCACCAAGGCCTTGGCCCCGGCCGCTGGCATCGCGACCGGACAGCGCAATTTGACTCCAACGGGTTCCCGCGTGGTGGCGCCCAAGGCTCCGCCAGTCGCTCCGAAGACCGTCGCGAATGTAGGCCCTCAAGTGAAGCCCAACCTCTCGACGCTGACCGCACCGAGCGCGACTCTGCCGCTCGTCGCCGTTCAACGAGGGACGAAGTTGCCGAACCTGGCGAACATGACGATCTTGTTGAACAACCAGATCGTGAACTTCGACGTCGCTCCGCGAGTGACCGAGGGTGTTCCTCTGACGCCGTTCCGACACCTCTTTGAGCATGCCGGAGGAAAGGTCGACTGGGAGCAGTTCGAAAAGGTCATGACCGCCAACGGTCTTGGAAAAGAGATCTGGGTCAAGATCGGGGATCGCGTGGCCCGCGTCAACGGCAAAGAGTTTACGCTCGAAATCGTCCCGTTCTTGGAGCGAGGCCGGACCATCGTCCCGCTGAGCTTTGTCAAGGATTCTCTGGACGTCGATGTTCAATTCGACCCAAACACTGGACACGTCCTCATCACGGCTAAACCGAAAAACTAAGGCGAACGTCGTCTGAATCGTTGACACCAGGAGTCGCCCACAGACTCCTGGTGTCCAATTTTTGGGGGTCAAACCCCCACGTTTTCTGCAGTTATTTGCAACGACACCAATAATTGACCTTGGATGAGGGGTCTTGGCGCGCGATGGAGTCGCTTGCTTCCCCGCCAATCGTTACGGGTGTTTGTGCCCATCGCCTTTGCGATCTTAACGGTGGCGGGGGCCGCGTGTTACCTCTCCTTTGCTCTCTTGCAGCGCCAAAGCTTTAAGGACTCTCGAACTGAGCTAAGTACCCTCGCCCAACTCCTCGCCTCTGAGATTAACTGGCAAAAGCACGAGCAACTGACCGACCCGAGCCAAATGGAATCGGACCTTTACCGGGAGCTCGACGCGACCTTAGGCCAACGCCTTCGAGCTCTGCCTGACGTTCGATTTATCTACACGCTCCGAAAAGTCGGGTCGAAGTACGTCTTCGTCCTCGATCCCACCCCAGCCGGTGACGAAGACCAAGATGGGGTCGAGGACAAGTCGTTCTTGATGGACGCATATCCGGAGATCTCATCGACCGCACGGTCAGTCTTCAGCACGGGCGAAGCGGCCACCGAGACCGAGCTGACCACGGATCGCTGGGGGACGTTTCTGAGCGCCTATGCCCCGATTCGAGACGCAGAGGGGCGAGTCCTCGCGGTTCTTGGGATTGATAAGGACCAGAGTTTGGTTCTGGCGGATCGAGCTCGGCTCCAGCGCCAGCTCTGGCTGATCTTCGGCTCTTGTGGCCTCATCGCGCTGGTCTTCGCGCTCTATTTGACTTCGCGTTTTTATCGGCAAGGTCGTACTCGGCATTTCCAGTCGGGCGCGACCGGATCGTACTTGCGCCATTCGATCATCGAAATGCTCTTGATCGGGCTGACGGCGTGTTGTATGGTCTCGGGCATTGTCTGGCACAGCGAGAACGCGCAGACGCTCCGCGAGCTGGGGGCCGCGAATCAAAAGCTCTCCCGCCTGAATCAATTGACCAATGAGATCAGGTCTCCATCCAGCCCCGATTCGACTGAAATGAGTGCGGCCCAGATCGCCGGGCGACTCAAGGAACTCGGGCTGAGCAAACTCGCGGCGATGGCGGCGTCGAGTCAGACTGAACAAAGGGGACTCGCAGAAAAGACCCGCGAGATCGTCCAAGGGCTGGAGGCCGAACGGGCCCAGCTCCGCCAATATGTTTCGACCAAATCGGCCGACGCCGCTGACCGCGGAGACACGCTCCTGGCGTTGTTCATTGTTTCCGCCGGTTGCGCCTTGGTTGCGGTCGTCATCATCCGAAAGGCTCTTCGGCAGCAGACCGAACTCGCTGACGCACTGGCCGACACCGATTTGGCCGCTTCGAAATACCAGCAGGTCGTGGAGCAACTCCCGGTGGGTCTCTTCACCTACTCCGATCACCAGTGCGACTTTACGAATGCGGAGTGGGATAGTCAGTTCATGCGCCAGGAGGACCAGTGGCGTCACATGGCCTTTCTCGCGGCGATTCATCCGGATGACCGAGACCGAGTCGTGCAATGCTTGGACACCGCCGAAAGCACCCGCACCACGTTTTCAACCCAGTTCCGGGTGCTGAGGCCAGATGGAGAAGTCCTGCACATCGAGTCGCGGGGGGCACCGGTCTTCACGAGCCAAGGCGAGTTTCAAAATCTGCTCGGCTTCACCATCGACATCACAGAGTCGGTCCATGTCCAAGAAGAGCTTGAAGAGAAGTCGGCGATCATCGAGTTGAACAACGAGCAGCTTCAGCGAGCCCTGGACGACTTGAACGTCAATTTCGAGGCGACCGTCCGGGCGTTGGTCATCGCTGTCGACGCCAAGGACCCCTACACCGCCGGCCATAGTGAACGGGTCATGCAGTACAGCGTTCGCATTGGCCACGAGCTCGGGCTCTCACTCGAAGAACTGAAAATTCTCAGTCGAGGCGCACTTATTCACGATATTGGGAAGATCGGCATTCCCGACGCGATCCTAACGAAACCCCATGGTTTAACCGATGAAGAGTTTAGGGTGATTGCGGAACATCCCACTATTGGCTACACGATGATTCAAGGCATTCCTCTCTTTGCAGAGTGTGCTGAGATTGTGAGATCGCACCACGAACGGCTGGATGGGACCGGATATCCCGACGGACTCAAAGCGGACGAAATCTCGCTTCTTGTGCGAATCGCTTCGGTGGCCGATGCGTTCGACGCGATCACGTCCACTCGTGCGTATCGTCAAGGCCGCTCCTCGGCAGAGGCGTTGGCGATCCTGCGAGAGGACGTTGAACGAGGCAAGGCCGATGGCCACGTTGTGGAAGCCCTGGCGAGAATCCTCGCCCAGACCGATTTGAAAGCACAAATCTACAAAGAGGCAGCTTAATGGAGATGCAAGAAGAACAAAGTAAGATGCGCGTCGATCGACGCCAGAACACCCGGCTCCAGATCGTGGACTACGCCTTGATCAACCTGCCGAACTTCGGCGAAGGGTTGGGGATCCCGGCTCTGATTGTCGACATCGGCCTGGGGGGATTGCAGACTCGAAGCCGAAGCCCATTGCCTCCTGACACCCGAGTCCACTTCACAGTCGGGCGGGGTGGCCGACCGTCGCTCTCGTTCCACGCGAACGTGCGTTACTGCAACCCAGTGCCCGATTCAGACCTCTTCGCCCTTGGATTCAAGTTCGAAGCGCTGAATGCGGACGAGCGGAAGGCGATTGTCGACTTTATCCACGACGCGTTTCATCGCCAAGGCGAGACTCTGCTTCGAGACCCCGATTAAGGTCCGAGACGAGGGCGGAACGAGCGACACAGACTTGCATTTGACCGGTTGGAATGTGTCACCATAGAGCCTGGCATGAGAGAGTTGGGTCAGCTTCAAAAAGAGGCGTTCGCCCAGGTTCTCATCACTCATGCCCTCTTGACCCGAATCATCGATAAGGCGCTCACGGACGAAGGGTTCGTTTCGCTGCAGGTTTACGACGTCTTATTGGCGCTCGAAGACGCTCCAGGACAACGGCTCCGCATGATCGACCTCGCCGAACGAATGGTGTTCAGTCCGAGCGGACTGACTCGCCTGATTGATCGGCTGGTCGAAGCGGGTTGGGTGGATCGAGAAGCGAACCTGAAGGATCGTCGGAGCGTGTATGCGGTCCTGACGCCGGCGGGTCTTGCCGAACGGGAGAGAACGTGGCCGCGTTATCGAGAGCTCATCCAAGAGCAGTTTGGGCAGTACCTTTCAGATCGGGCGGCCAAAGCGGTCCGCGATGGACTCGCCAAAACGACCCCTCAGGCCCGCCAAGGCGAGGGTTCTCCCGCTCGCCGGACGCCATCAGTTCAATCTCCGCCGTCGTAGTAGGGGATCGATGCCCCCGCTCACCCTCTGTTGGCTGCGCCGAGACCTCCGACTTTCCGATTCAACCGCGCTCCAAGAGGCGTCCCAAGGGCCGTTTGTGGTCGGATTTATCTTCGACCGGTGCATCCTGGACGAACTCGAAGACTTGGACGATCGCCGCGTCACCTTCATCCATCGGAGCCTCGAAGAAATCCGCCGAGGCATTGAGAGTCGAGGCGGTCAGCTTTGGGTGGGCTATGGAGACCCCGTCGAGGTCATCCCTCGCTGGGCGCAACAGGGCGGCTTGACGCGGGTCGTGGCTGCCCACGACGACGACCCGTACGCCCTCCGACGCGACGCACAGGTACAAGCTCGATTGAAGGATGCCGGCGTCGAATGGCGCTCGGTCAAAGATCACGTTCTTTTGGAGCGGCAAGAGGTCTTGACCCAGTCTGGGACTCCGCACAAGGTTTTTACGCCCTACCAAAAGGCTTGGCTGGGGCGCCTCACCGCCGCCGATCTGGCCGAACGGACTGTTCATTGGCCCCATCTTCAGGCTGCTCGAAGCCCCGATGCCCCGGATCGCAGCCTCGACTCGATGGGATTTCGTCCGGGAGCGTTGTGGCTCGAACCTGGGGAATCGGGGGGCCAACGCCGACTCGCCGATTTTTTGGCTCGAGTACCCAAGTACCACGAAGCTCGCGACCTGCCTGCCCTGGAGGCGACGAGCGGGCTGAGCGTTCACCTCCGCTTCGGCACCCTCAGTATTCGGCAGTGTGTGCGCGCGCTGGGCATCGCGACGCCCGATCAGGTCCAAGACCTGGAGCCGGGCCCGCGAAAGTGGCTCTCCGAACTCGTTTGGCGAGAGTTTTATCACAACATCCTCGCAAATTTTCCGCATGTGGTGGATGGGGCCTTTCGCCGGGAATTCGACGCATTGGAGTGGCCAGGATTGCCAGAGCATTTCGAAGCCTGGAAAGCGGGGCAGACCGGTTATCCCATCGTCGACGCCGCCATGCGCTGTCTGAATCAGACCGGTTGGATGCACAACCGATTGCGGATGGTGGCTGCGTCGTTTTTGACAAAAGACCTCTTGGTCTCATACCGACTCGGAGAGGCGTATTTCGCTCGGCAACTGCTCGATTTTGACCTCGCCCAAAACAACGGCGGCTGGCAGTGGACTGCTTCCACCGGGACCGATGCTCAGCCCACGTATCGGATCTTCAATCCGATCTTGCAGAGCCTGAAATTTGACTCGGAGGGCGCGTTTATTCGGCGATTCTGTCCGGAGCTCGCTGAACTCGACCCCGAGGCGATCCACACCCCTTGGCAGGCCCCGCCCATGACACTTCTGGCCGCAGGGGTCCGACTGGGGGAGAACTATCCATACCCGATCGTGGACCATGCCGTGCAGCGGGCCAAGGCCCTCGCTCTCCTGGGGTCGGTCTCGGCTCAGACCTAGGACTGTTCATCGGATTCTTGAATCTGCCGATAAAGTAAGTGTACAGCGAGGCTCACACTATGTTGATTTTCGGAGATGTCTTTGCAGTGGTTGCTCTGGCGGCAGGCGGATTCGCCACCGCTTGGGGCCTGTTGCTTGCGATTCGATTCCTGATGCCCAAGCGGGCCGAGGCTGCGTCTCATTCGATCCAGTCGTCGCCATTTGGGTCGATCTTCGGGGGCCTATTGGTGACTCTGGTCGTCGGGTTTTTCGCTTTGGTCGCGTCTCAGGCTCCGATGCCGTTGCTGAAGCTCATCGGCTTCGCACTCTATCTTTGCTTGATCGGATTCGGTCTCGTCGGAATCTGTGGCCTGGTGGTGCTTTTGGGAGTTCGGATTGCCGAGCATGATCCCAAGCTCTCGCCTTTTGGTGCCGCGAGCCGAGCGGCGATGCTTTTGGTCGCCTCGGCGTTGGTCCCGTTCATTGGATGGTTTTTGATCGCACCGCTCCTCTTGGTTTTGGGAGTCGGATCGGGGCTCCGGGCGTTGCGAACCCCCTCGCAGGCTTCGGACGCTGGGCTCGCTCCGCCGGTGCTCTAGGACGCAACGTACTGAGCCGAAGGAAGCCATGACGAATCCGCATCCGAGCCGCCGGACGATTCTTCAAGCTCTCGTCGCGGGGGCTGGAGTCGCGGCCCTGGGGGGATGTACGCGGGTCGTTGAGCGTATGAGTCCGCCGCTTTCGGAGGCGTGGCCCCGAGTTCCTGAGGCTGCCCCGCCGGCCGCCTATCGACTCGCGTCGCGCCTGGGCTATGGCCCGGTTGCGGGCCAGGTCGAAGAGATCGAGCGGATTGGGCAAGAGTCGTACGTTTTGCGTCAGCTCGACGCCGATTTCGAGGAGCCGACGGCTTTACAAATGCGGCTCCGCCGGCTCGACATCGAGACCTTCGGGGCCTACGATCTCCGCGATCTGCCCGAGGCCGAAATTCTGCGTCAGCTTCAACAAGCCGCGCTGTTGCGGGCGGTGTATTCGCCGAATCAGCTCAAACAGAGGATGGTTGAAGCCTGGTCCGACCATTTCAACGTTTTCGCCCGCAAAGGTTTGGCCGCTTATCGCAAGGCTGAAAGCGAGCGCACGGTGATTCGGCCCAACGCACTCGGGTCATTTCCGGCGATGCTCAAGCAGATGGCCCGGTCGACTTCGATGCTGCTCTACCTGGACAACCAGCAGAATCGGGCGGGAACGCCCAACGAAAATTTTGCCCGAGAGCTACTTGAGCTGCACACGATGGGCGTCGATGGCGGCTACACCTACGACGATATCCGCGACGTCGCTCGGTGCTTCACGGGTTGGAGCGAGGAGCGACGCTTCCTCCGGCCCAAGGGCTCTTTTCGATTCATTGCCGAGTTGCACGACGACGGCGAAAAGATGGTTTTGGGTCGCCGAATCCCCGCGGGCGGAGGCGTTCGCGATGGCGAACAGGTCCTCGACCTGCTCGCGAAGCACCCGAGTACCGCTCGCAACATCTCCCGGCGGCTGTGCCGACTCTTTTTGGGCGAGGCTCCGGACGCTTGGGTGGAGTCGATGTCGAAGACCTACCTTTCGACCCAGGGCCAGATTCGAGAAATGATCCGACCGCTGCTCCTGAGCTCGGCCGTGCTGGATTCAGCCCCGATTTTGAAGCGTCCGATGGATTTCTTGGTGAGTTCGCTTCGGGCGACGGGAGCAGAGAGCGACGCCAGTCGGCCTCTTCAAGCGCATCTCGAAGCGATGGGCCAGCCGCTTTATCAATGGCCGATGCCGGACGGCTACCCGACCGACACTTCGGCCTGGTCAGGAAGCCTGCTCGCCCGCTGGAACTTCGCGATGGAGTTTGCCCAAGGAGGGATTCAGGGGACCCAGGCCGCGTCGCCGCTGAGTGACCCCCGAGCTTGGCGGACCGCGCACCTGATCCCAGACCACCCGGCCTTTGCTGAGACTGCGAGCGAGACCGAGGCCTTGGCGCTCGCCTTGATGAGCCCGTCGTTCCAATGGAGGTGATCCGATGCAGAGACCTTGGGTGAGTTGTGATGGACATGGACAAACTCCGGGCTCAACGTCGAGTCGGCCCGACACGCATCAAGAACACCCGGGCGAGCGAGCGTCGTCGGAGGGAGACCTCGACCGAAGAACGCTGATCAGTCGATTTGCGATGGCTGCGCTGGGCGGGCTGTTGATGCCCTCGGCACTCGCTCAGGTCGCGTTTCAGCCCAATCGTCGCACCGAAAACGTGCTCGTCTTCTTGTTTTTGCGCGGCGGAGCAGATGGGCTCTCTCTGGTCACGCCCTATCGCGAGGACGAGTACTTTCGACTCCGACCGGCCACAAAGATCGTTGCTCCGCGCCCCGGTTCGGACCTCGACTTGGACGGACAGTTCGCGCTTCATCCCGGGCTGGTCGACCTGATTCCCCTTTATCGCGAGGGTGACCTCGCTCTCATTCAGGCCGTCGGGAGCCAGGACCAGACCCGGTCGCACTTCGAGGCGATGGCGACTATCGAGCAAGGCACGAGCACCGCCTCGGGTCGAGGGGCCGGGGGATGGCTCGCTCGGTACTTAAACTCCACTCGGTCGGCTGCGGATAGCCCCCTGCGAGCGGTTTCTTTTGGCGACACTTTGCCCGACTCCCTTCGAGGAAGCCCCCAAGCCACCCGGCTGAACGATCTTGATGACCTTCGACTGACCTCGGCCGGAGCGCGAGAAAAGGAGATTCGAAAAAATCTTGAGGCTTTGTACCGATCCAGCTCGGATGAGGTTGCCGTCGCCGGGCTCCAGACATTGCAAGTCTTGAACCAGATCGAGCAACTCAGGTCGGCACAGGCCCCAAGAACTTCTGAGGCTTATCCCAATTCACCCTTAGGTCGAGGACTTCGGGATACGGCCCGGCTGATCCGAGCGTCGGCTGGACTCGAAGTTGCATGCCTCGATCTGGGAGGCTGGGACACCCACGTCGTGCAGGGCACGCTCGGCGGAGCCTTTGAGGGACTCGCCCGCGATCTCGGGGCGAGCTTGGCGGCCTTTGCTCGCGACCTCGGCCCCGAGATGAAGAAAGTCACGGTCGTGGTGATGACCGAGTTCGGCCGCCGAGTGTACGAAAATTCGGGTCTGGGGACGGATCACGGCCGGGCCAGCATCGCGATCGTCTTGGGTCAGCGGGTTCAAGGGGGCCGAGTGGCTGGCGAATGGCCGACTCTTGCCGCAGAGCGGCTCGAAGAGCCCGGCGACCTGAGGGTGACGACCGACTATCGATCGATCTTGGCCGAAGTCCTGACGAAGAAATTCGGCGTCAGCGACTTGAGCCGGATCTTTCCCGACTTCACGCCCTCCCCCCTGGGGCTTTTGGCTTAGGCTAGGGACCTTCGGGGGCGTTCGCGCCGATGATTTCGATTTCCGAGACGGAGACCGATTCCGGGCTCTTCATCAAGATGCGAACATAGCGCATGGGCACCGCTCGTCCCGCAACTTTCAAGACGGTTTGCTCGTTGACCACCTGGCCCCGAGTCTGGACCGCCCAGGCTCCAAACAGCTCGCGGGCAAACGGCACCGCCTCGCGAGCCGTTTGAGACGTCCCGAACCGAACGATGTCGAACTCGTTCCAAAGCTGAGGCCGAGGAAGACTCAATCGGATTTCGGCGACGAGTCGGTCTCGCCCCAGGTCGATTTCAACCCAGGAGCCGGGACCACCTTTGAGTTCGGTCGCGGTCTTGGGATCTCCGTCCACGAGCGCGACGAGCTGGGCTGGCAATCGGTTGGCCGAGTCGGTGACGATCCGGTTGAGGCTGAGCTTTTTCGACTCGTCAGGCGCGAGCGTTCCCAGATTGAACCTGAGCTCCAGAATCGCGGCGGCGCTTGAGCCTCGGAACGACTCATCCATCGCCCGCCAAGCCGGGAGCCAAGTCCAATCCGACGTCCCGCCCGCGGTCGCTTTGACCCAGAGAAAGTCGGTCCCGACGAACGGGTTTGCGGCTCCACTGGGGAAGGAAAGGGTGCCCGATGGACTCGTTCGACCCGTCAGCGCGGGGGTCTCGCTTCGCTTGCCCTCGCGGATAGCGTAGGCCTCGATTTGGGCGTTCGGAATCGTCTGCCCCATCGCATTCACTGCTCGCACGATCACCAACCGAGGCATGGCCGCCGCCGCGTTCAGTCGGACTTGACCGACTCCTGCATTCAAGAGGCCGACATCGGTTCGCGACAGCAAGTTCGTCGCGGCGAGTGGGCTCGCGAGTAGCGAAGGAGAGAACCATCCGTCCTCCGGGAGCCCCATTCCCGGCGGCAACCCGTCGTCATCGCGAGTGTCGCCCGCCCCAGAGAGACTGGTCCTCACAGGCAAGAGCCGGCTGCTGAGCTCGGAGGACTCCGGAAGCAGGCTGGGCGCGCCCAATGCGCGGCGCAGAGCTCGATAAACCGCCGCGGTCAGCGGCTTGCCTTGGGCGATCTGACCCAATTCTTCAGCCGTCCATTCGAACTCGGCGACTGCTTGGGCCTGCTCGGCCCGAGGGGTCGGATTGAGCCGCTCCAGAACTCCTTCAGGAAAAGGACCAAACTTGCTTTGGGGGAAGGCGACCTCGTTCAGCCACTGGACTTGGGCTTGAAACCACTCCATGCCCGACTTCCAACCGCCTTTCTGCGCGGCAGCTTCGAGCTCGGCTCGGGAAGAGGTGCGAAAGCTGACGGTCTTGCCACCCATCCAGTAGGTCAGAGCCGAGCCCGGGCCGGCGGTGGTCGAGTTCAGGGGAACAACTTCAACTTGAACGGGGTGCAACCGGCGGTCTTGCTCGTCGAAGGTGAACTCTGTTTCAAGAGAATGGTCTCGACTCTGGCCTGGACTCAGTCCGGTCGCTACTCGCTCGGTTCGGGCCTCTCGGCCTCGCACCTTCCAAAGGACGTCGTAGCCCGACGACAACTCCGAGCCCGAATTCGTGAGGGTGACCTTGAAGGAGACTGGCGAGCGTTGACCGGGCCACGAGGTGGGCGTCGTCACCGACTCGGTCAACGAGCCCCATTGCAACTCAGCGGTCCTTCGAGTTTTTTGGCTCGGGTCAAGCGGCTCGGTGGTCACCACGAGCTTCGGCCGTCCTCTGAGACCATCCGAGGACGCGAAGTCGATCGGTCCGGCGAATCTGAGGGCAAGCCCGAAGTTTTGGGAAGGTCGGTCGATCCATCCTTGCACTGCTTCCTCAAACCCGGAGAGCGCAAGGCCTCCATCAGTGGATTCGAGCTTCACCTGGGGAAGTGGCCGGACGTCGCGGACTCCTTGGGCCCCGTCGTTTTCCCATCCGGTGGCGGGGCGGCCGCCGAGCCGGTCTTTCCAAGAGACCGCCCCCGGTGGAGTTGCGGGCTTGGCATTCGGGTCGGGCGCAGGGGTGCCGGGGCGGACCATCTGGAATCCGCGTCGTCCCGGGCCTTCATTCCAAGGCGCGAGGACCAGCCCCGCCGAGACCAACTCCGAACTCGAAGCAAAAACAGGGGTCAAGACGAGCTGAGCTTGGACGACTCGGCGGTCGGTCCCCACCGCTCGGTGAAGGTCGCCAAACTGAATCAAAACCGTCCGTCCGGGTCCGGCCGTCAGAATCGGGTCTCGGCCGAAATTGGCGTGCGGGGCCGAAGCGTCGAGAAAGGTGTCGCTGACCGCCCAGTAGCCGGTCTCGCCGATCCCCAAGCGGCCCCGTTCGAGTTCGAGGGTGGTGGGCGACGATCCGAAGGTGACAAAGGCGAGCCAAGCCAGCATGGTTGTAGTTTAGCTGACGCGCAAGGCCGCGTAGTGGACACGGTCTGTTCGCTTGCGGGGGCGATCGAGGGTATAGCTCTCGAAGCATTCGATCTGAGTGAATCCGGCGTCGCGCAAATTCTGGACGACTTCGTCATGCGGGTGCGCCCGTTGAACATGCACCTCTTGGAAGGCTTCGCCCCGAACCTCAAAGTTCATCGTCACCTGGATGAGGCGAGTGCCCGGATCGTAGTCGCCGCGCCATCGGTACTGAATTTTTGCCCCCCGCGCAGGGCTCTGCTGGTCAAACATCTTGGCTTCAAAGGCGTAGGCGGTGTTGAGATCAAAGATCAGGCTTCCGCCCGGCTCAAGGTGTTCGCTAAGCCGGAACAGCGCAGCCCGAAACGCGGCTGCGTCGGTGATGTAGTTCAAACTATCAAAGAAACTGAAAGCAGCCTCAAATGTGCGGCCCAAGGCTAAGGTCGAGGCGTCCGCGACTCGATATTCAATCTGCCTCCCGGCCTCGGCGGCTTTGCGCTGAGCTTCGGCGATCATCGGTTCACTCAAGTCGAACCCCCAAATGTCCAGGCCAGGACGATGGACCATCTCGGTGAGCGTTCCCGTCCCGCAGCAAGCATCCAGAAACGACTTCGGCGTGACATCTTGACGCGCCAAAAGCAGTCGATAGTAGTCGAGCCACATGGCGTAGGGGACCTTGGCCATGAGGAGGTCGTAATGAGCGGCGATGGGCCCAAAGCTCTGCATGCCAATCCTTATTGTGGCGCTTGCGTCGTAACCTTGCTGGCCTTTGAAACATCTCAAGGTCAAGAGAACCCCAACGGGTTCGAATCCTGAAGAGGTGGTTGACGATGCTTCATGTCTTGCCCATTTTGGCCGTCGTTTTTGGTCCGCCCCACGAGATGGTGGGCGCGGGTGATCTGGTCTGTCGGACTCCCGATGGAAAATTAGGACTCATCTGTCCCCTGGAGAGCACGCGGGTGAATGCGGACATCGCCGGATTCGGAGCTCGGGTGACGCTCGTCCAGACGTTTTCAAATCCGAGCCCGACTCCGATCGAGGCGATCTACACCTTTCCTTTGCCGCCCGATGCCGCAGTCGATCGAATGCGAATTCGCATCGGGGATCGCATCATCGAAGCCACGATTCGGCGACGCGAGGAGGCTCGCCAAGTTTACGAAGACGCCAAGCGGCGGGGCCAATCGGCGGCCCTTCTCGATCAAGAGCGCCCCAACATCTTCACCCAGTCCATCGCGAACCTGATGCCCGGCAAAAAAATCGAGGTTGAAATCAGCTACGTCCAACTGCTGAAGTACGATGAGGGGAGCTTCACTTTCAGCTATCCGATGGTAGTCGGACCTCGATTTGTCGCAAACGCCGAAGACCCGAACAAGATCAGTCCGCCAACCCTGCCTCCCAATGTCCGATCAGGCGCCCAGATTGAAATGACGGTGAATATCGATGCCGGGGCTCCGATGACGGGCCTGGAATCGGTGCTGCACGAGGTGGATATTCGTCGGCAAGGCCCGTCCCAAGCCCGGGTGACCCTCAAAAAGCGCGATGAAATTCCGAACCGCGACTTCATCTTGCGAATGGGGATGGCCGAAGGTGCGGTCAAAACCGCATTTCTGACTCATGCTCAGAAAGAAAAGGGTGGGTTCTTCACCCTCCTGATGTTGCCGCCCAAGGCTCCTCAGCCGAGCCAAATCAGTCCGCGAGAGATGATCTTTGTGATGGATCAAAGCGGCAGCCAATCGGGCTTTCCGATCGAAAAGTCGAAGGAGCTCAGCGAGAAGATCGTCAAAGCCTTGAGGCCTCAGGACACCTTCAATGTGATGGGATTCTCGAACGACGTTCGCTGGCTGTGGCCTTTCCCTCGGCCGGTCAATGAACCCAATATCGAGCAGGCCACCCGCTTCATTCGCGGACTCCAGGCGAACGGGGGGACCCAGCTTTACAAGGCCATCACCGCTGCGCTCGCTCCGGCCCCGGACCGAACCCGGCCGCGATATGTCGTTTTCAATACCGACGGCTTTATTGGCGATGAGGTCTCGGTGCTGAAAGCCATTCAGCGAGGGCGGGCGAACTCGCGAGTCTTCACCTTCGGGATTGGGAACGGAGTGAACACCTATCTTATCGACTCGATGTCGGCCGAAGGAAAGGGTGCGAGTGAGATCGTCACTCTTCAAGAGGCGGCGGATTCGGCGGTCGACCGGTTTTTACGAAGGATCGACGCGCCGGTCCTCACCCACATCGAGGCCGAAATTGAAGGCGAGGGCGTCTCGGACGTTCTCCCCGACCAGATTCCCGATGTCTTCAGCCACAGCCCGGTGATCTTGAAGGGCCGCTACTCGAAGTCCGGCCCCGCCCAGATCACCATCCGAGGCAAGCTCGGCGGCCAGCCTTGGTCGACGACGCTGAATGTCAACCTGCCCGCCGAGGATCGGTCCGGCAATGCGATCGCTTCGCTTTGGGCCCGCGCCAAGCTCGATGCTTTGGAGCGCCAAGGCTGGATGGCGGAGAGGGAAGGTCAGCCGGGGGCCTCGAAAGAGGCGATGACCGAGCTCGCCCTGGAGTTCGGCTTGATGAGCGCTTACACGTCGTTTGTGGCCGTCGAAGAACGAATTGTGAACGTCGGGGGCAAGCAGCGACGGGTGGCGGTCCCGGTCGAGATGACTGACGGGGTCACGCTGGGCACTCGAGATGAAGCCGGGCGGGCACCTGGTTCGCCGGGTGGGGGCGGTCGAGGAGGCAGCATGGGCGGTCTCCGCACGACCGGAGCGGCGATGCCAGCGGCAAAGAGTTTGAATCAGTCCGGAGTCTGGTCGGATGAGGCCGCACCTAAGACGCCGGCAGAAAAAGAGAAGCGCGATGCCGAAACGGTCAAAAAGAAAGTCTCCGCCGAGCTTCTGGCGAGCAAGGCCACCCGCCTGGAAGTTCAAGTCTGGGTCCAGGATCTGAGCCCAGAGACGATCAAGAAACTTGAGAAGTTAGGCTTCAAAGTCGAGGCGCGGGACGACCAGCTCAGGATCTTGTTTGGCCAAGTGGATCGGGCTCGTTTGAAGGCGCTCGCGCTGGAGGCGGTCGTCGAAAAGATCAAGCCGCTCTAGCGAGCAAAAGAGAAATCTCGGGCCCGGAGGTCACTCCGAGCCCGAGGTCCTTGGAGCGTAGCCCCTTTACTGAATCTGATTCCAGACGCTCAGGAGCGCCGCCGCCGAGGCTTCGAGCCCGGCCCGCTCGGCATCCGAGACTGCTGGCTCCAAGATCTCGCCGACGCCCTTGCGAACGACTCGGGTGGGCAACGACAAGGCGACGTCCTTCAGGCCCAGCTTGCCGCTTTGCATGGCGCTGATCGGCAAAATCGCGCCGTTATCGAGCGCCATCGCTTCGACCACGCGGGCGATCGAAACGCCGACGGCTCGTCCGGCTCCGCCTTTGAGTCGAATGACTTCAGCCCCGGACTTCTTCGTGAACTCAAAGACGCCTTGAGCGGCTTCGTCGCTATAGCCTGGCAGACTCTTGATCGAGATGCCGTTGACCGTTGCCGAAGACCAGATCGGCACCATCGAATCGCCGTGCTCGCCCAAGATCAGCGCATGAACGTCCGTGGCTCCGACCTTGAAGTGGTCGGCCAGCAATGATCGGAATCGACACGTGTCGAGGACCGTGCCGAGGCCGATGACTTGCGGCACCGGCAGGATGCCGCTGGTGGCAGCGAGTTGGGTGAGAATATCGACGGGGTTCGAGACCACGAGGATCGTCGCATCGGCTGGCAATTTGCACGTCTTGAGACTCTCCAGGATGCCTTTGAAAAGGACGACGTTACGGTTAATCAGCTCCAGTCGGCTTTCATCGGGCTTGCGCCGCAGACCCGCGGTGATCACGACGCAGTCACTGCCGTTGACGACGTCATAGTCGCCACTGGTGATGATCTGGCTCGAGGTCAGAGCCGATCCGTGGCGCAGGTCAAGCGCCTCTCCGGCGGCCATGTCGGCGTTCGCATCGACGAGAGCGATCTCTTTGACGATGCCGCCCAGTTGTAGGCAAAACGCGGCGTCCGATCCAACGCGGCCACCGCCGCCAATAATACTTACTTTCATCTCAGGGTTTGGTCTCCGTTAAGGGCAGGCCAAAGGCCGAGCCCAATCAAAGATTATGACACCGGAGACGGGGCCGAGGCTTAGTTGAGGTCCCAGAGATAGCGCCACGTGTCGTGGATCGTGCCCGCGAAGTTCGGTCGAACTTCGCAACCTCGCTCCAGTTCACCTTGGGTGAGCGAATCTGCGCTGCCGTCGACGTTGATGATATTCATCCGGCCGTTATGCCAGGGCCAAGCGCCGCCCATGAAGTTGGTTTCGACTCCTGACTCTTCGGTCCATCCTTGGTTGGCTTGGAAGAAACTAGACTCTTCGGAGATGCCTCCGCCCCAGAAGGTGTCGCTTCCAGCCTCCAGGTTCGTGTACCGGCACGGTGGAACCACCAGGTGAGACCCGCCGCCCACGGGCCGACCGTTGCTGTCCAAGTCGTGGACTGAATCGACGAAGAGGAGAGTTCGGGCGGGTCGTCCCACCATAGAGCTGTTCGCGGAGAGAACGGTAATCGAGTTCGGCGACATCACGACCGGGGCCAGGTACATCGAGTTGTAGCCCAGATTGGACCGTTTGGAAGCCTCGTAATATCGAGCATAGACATCGCCCACGACGAGATCCCGGTCAAAAGTCGCGTTCGGGTCTTTCTTTGAATAGTCGCCAGGACAAAGGAAAACTCGAAAGTCCTTGGCATAGGGCAACGTCAATTGCACCCAAGTTCGATCGGTCAAAGGCTCGCCAGCCCCAGGATGGGTGTAACTCACGATCGGGAAGGAGTCGGAGTAGTCGGTCGTGTACGCCGTCATGGCGAGATGCCCTTGTTTGAAGTTGCTCAAGCACGCAGTTTGAATCGCCGATGCCTTCACAGAGCGAAAGACCGGAAACATGATGGCGGCCAAGATCATGACGATTGCCATGACCACCACAACTTCGACCAGGGTGAACGCGCGCTTCATCTCCAGGAACCCTGTACACGGTCATTATACGACGATCTTTAAGAAATTCAACTAGAATTCTTCGAAAAAGTCTCAATTTGCCCTTGGGACTCGAACCCCAGAGCTTCATACCAACGTCGGAGCGCGGGATCGCACTGCAGAAAGAGGGGGCGTCCAGCCTCTTGGGCCTGTGCTTGGGCGGTTCGGACCATGCTGCGCCCCAGTCCCCGACCTCGCTGCTCGAGGCCAACGCAGACGTTGTAAAGGCCCATGGCTTGAGGGGTCTCCGTCAGCATCCAGCCACCGAGGAGAATCCCGTTTTGGTCTACTCGAAAGAGGCGGTGCCCAGAGCGCGCGGTGGCTTCGGCAATCCGGCGGCGCTGGTGCTCGGGCTGACGCCAGAAAAACTGCTTGGCCATGAAGCTCGCGAGTTCGAGGCGCGACGTCGGATCGATCACCTCCTCAGGCTTGAGCATCGGCCCCTGGGCCTGAGCCGATTTGAGATGGCAGATTCGGCTCGTCGAGCGAAACCCAAACTGGGCCATGGTCTGGTTGCGGACCGGGTGTTCGCCTTCGGTCAGACAGAAAATTCGAAACGACTGGTTCGGCAACTGAAACTGCACTGTGGCCTTCAAATCGACCGTCGAACTCGGATCAAGGTCGACTCCGAGCCCAATGCCGAAATTACAAAAAGGCATGTCGTGAGGCGCTCGGCACAGCCACCCGTCCCCGAGAGGCTGAAGCTCCGAGCCGGGAACCTGGCGAGCCAGCTCGGAGTAGGTCCAAACCAAATTGGCCCGGGCCTGGGCCCGGTCCTGCTCGATCAAAGAACGAGGTTCCAAAACACTCCCCAAGTGGTTTTTTTGGTAGTGACTGAAACCCCCACGCTGAGTCCGCGGGTAACTCGATAGCCGATAAAGCCCTGAGGCCCGCGCGGGGTGATCAAAGCAGATGCAAAGCCATCGCCAGCTCGGTTCGACCTCCACAGGTCGATTCCGGCCGCGATCTGAAGTCCATGGTCGCCGTTGGCTTGGATCCCGACCCGAATCGTAGGCGAAAAAAATCGTTGCGGCGCCGAGAAAGGCCTCGCCTCAAAGACGGCCTCGAAGAACTTGGCCGCACTTTGCCAGACCGCTCGCTCGACGAGGAATCCGCCAACATGCCCGGTGTCGAGCCAAAGAACTTCTGGACTTTGCAACATCGCGATGAGCGATTCGGTGGACTGCTTGGGGATGATCGTGTCAAATCGGGCTGCGATCACGTAGGTTCGACGATCTTCCCGTGGAGAAGCGTAGCGGGTCGGCTCGATTTCGGCCAGCTCTTGCCGGAGTCGATCCTCGGTGTAGCCTTGCCTCCGGAGCGTTTCACGCTGAGAGACGACTCTCGAACTGTTCCAAAGGATTTTGGCGAGATCGACCCCGGCCAACATGAACGACGCAGTCTGGAGTCGCGGGTCGATGTTAAACGCGAGCGAGGCGACGATCCCCCCGAGGCTCGTTCCTGAAATGCCGATTTTTTGGGGATCGAACTCGGGGCGAGTCTGAATCCAGTCGATCGTCCGGCGAACATCAAGCACGCTTTGGGTCATCGTCTCGACCAGTGAGCGGACGTCGGGCCGGACCGCGAGTTCTCCACTTCGGAACCCTGCCGGCGTCCTGCCCAAGTGATAAGGCAACGCCATCAGGACTGCGCCGATTCCTCGGCGGTTCAGTTCTTCGGCAAACGACTGTTCGACCCGTCCATCCGAGGCACCCCAAAAATGAAGCAAAATCACCACCGGAGCCCGGCGGAGGCGCTGGGTCGGAAAAAACGCTCGGATCGGGACCACGTTGTTTTCGTCCCATGGCGATGCCAGGGCTGACGGAAACTGCAAGTCAAAAACCTCGGCGGATTCAGTCGCCTCTCGAAACCGCGGATTTCCGAATGAGATTTCCGGCGGGGGTAGCGTCACCGCCGGTGCCTGCGCCAAAGTGACAGAGGCACCGCCACTCGTCAGGAGAAAAACTATGAACGCTCTCGCGATGTTGTGCAGTCTTGCGGTCATCACGGCCCAACCTGCTCCCAGTTTAGACAACGAATTTACAGTTGCGCTCGGAACGGCGGGTTTGAGCCCGGCAATGGCGACTTATGACAAGAATTTGCTTCGATTCTTTGAGCAGTCGCAGTTTCGGACGGCCCTCTTTTCATCGATGCACGAAAATCCTTGGCGTTCGCCGTTCTTGGTGGAGGCCTGGCGAAAGCAGATCGACCCGTTGGCGGGAAAGCCCGCCGACACCTTGAGCCTCGGGGGTCGGATGATCGGCTGGGGAATCCGGCGATCTTTGCTGGGGAACCCGATCGCGGCCTCGGTTGAGATTGCCAAAGGCCCGCAAGGTTTCCGCAAAACGATGCAGCGTATGCAAGCCGAAGGCCTCTTTCGCGGGGATTTGCCCGACGAGAGCAAGGTGCCCCAAGAAGTTCGGCAAGCTGCCGCACTGATCCTGGATGTCGCGATGGAGTCGATCCGATATCGACGAGCCGCCTTTTCGAACAGCCAACAGCTCGCCTTGGAGTTCGACCGGTTCATGAAGATGGACCCCGAGAATGATGAGCCGCTCGATGTTCGGCGGCAGATTGAATTTATGGAGTCGGTCGATCCGCTCTTTCTCTCGGCAGGTGCCTATGACTTAGGTCTTGCCGTTCAAGAGGCCAGCGTCTTGATCCAGGCCGTCTCGCCAGAAACAAAGTTTGACCTTCGGTTCGAAACCGCCTGGGGTTGGGTCGTTCTGACCGGGGGAAGCAACTCCGAGCATGTCGACCGACAGACCTTGCTCATCCTCGATACGGGCGGGAGCGACACCTACCTGAACCTGCCCAACAACCGAGCGGTGAACAACTGGTGCAGCGTGGTGATCGACACGGTCGGCGACGATCGGTATCTGTCGAGCAAGGCTCTCGCTCAGCAAACAGTCGATCAGTCGCCCCAACGCTCGGCGGAGCGATTCTTGCCGGGCCCTGCGTCCGCACTTTTTGGCTATGCCTTTTTGACCGACTTGGCTGGGAACGACCTGTATCGGTCTCTCCGGCCCGGTCTGGCTTCGGCGACGATGGGCATGGCGATCCTTTTCGACCGGGAAGGAGATGACACATACGATGCCTACACCAACTCCCAGGCGTATGCGATGTTCGGTGTCGCCGTGCTCGAAGACGGGGCGGGCAAGGACCGATACGAGGGATTTAATCAAGTTCAAGGCGTCGGACAGACATCGGGTTGCGGGATTCTGCTCGACCGAAGCGGGAACGATAGCTACCTGGCCAATAATGTCGTCCTCGATTTTCCTTCGCCCCAATCCAAAGACCACAACGTCAGCATGGCCCAAGGGGCCGGCAACGGTCGACGCGCGGACTACCTGGATGGACATTCCCTCAGTGGGGGGATTGGACTCTTGATGGACCAAAGCGGCGATGACCAGTACAGTTGCGGCGTCTTTGGCCAAGGCGTGGGGTATTGGGAGGGCGTCGGGTTGTTGCTCGACTCGGCGGGATCAGATCGATACCTCGGGCAGTGGTACGTCCAGGGGGCCTCCGCGCACTTCGCCGTCGGATATCTGGAGGACCAGGACGGAAACGACGCTTATGCGGGGCGGATGAACATGGCCCAAGGGGCCGGCCACGACTTTGGCACAGGGATGCTGCTGGACCGGCAAGGCGACGATCAGTACGAGGCTCCCAACCTGAGCCTGGGGGCCGGAAACAGCAACGGGATCGGGGTCTTCGTGGACTTCCTGGGGAACGACCGATATGACGGCTCCGGTCTGACCTTGGGCCAGGCAGCCGAAGCGCTGAAAGGCTCGCTTCGAGAACGCGGCCTCGCCCTGGGGGTGTTTATGGACCTGGGCGGCAGCGATACCTATCCCGCCGCCACCTCGTGGGCGAAGAACGGAAATCGTCAGGCGAATTGGAAAGACCGAGGCCCAACCGCCACCGAAAGCCAACTGGGAGTTTTCTGGGACCGGTAGAATGACGGGGCTCGCCCCCTGCTGGGATTGGCCGCCATGTTTCCTCTCCGCGACGACCTGAATATCACGCAAAAGCCGGTGGTGACTTACACCATCATGGCGCTTTGTGGTTTGGTCTTCTTGTGGGATCGAAACTGGTCGATCTTTGGCGAGAGCTTGGTCTTCAGTGACCTTGCCTGCCGCCCCAAAAATGTGATCGATGCGCTCCAAGGCCGAGGCAGTTGGTACGAACTCAGCAAGATGTTTACGTGCCTCTTTTTGCACGCGAATTGGGCGCACGTCCTGAGTAATTTGATCTTCTTGTGGGCGTTCGGTCCGTCGGTTGAAAATGCTCTCGGCGGTCCTCGGTTTGCCGTGTTCTATCTTTTTTGGGGTCTCTTCGCCACCGCCACCCATATCTTCGTGATGTCGAGTTCTTCGGCGGCCTTGCTCGGCGCATCCGGTGCCATTGGTGGGGTTTTGGGTTGCTATTTCCTGCTGTTTCCGGGTGCCCGGATCAAGTTCATCATTCCGCCGCTCTTCTTTTGGCCATTCGTGGTCGCCGCGTGGGTCTTGCTGGGGATGTGGTTTTTATTCCAGATTTTCTTTCAGCAACAGGGCGTGGCGAACTGGGCCCACGCGGGGGGCTTTTTGGCCGGAATGCTCACAGTGATGATTCTGGGCGGTCGAGCCCGCGTGTTGGAGAAGCGGCCCATGACCGTGGATCCAGAGTTCGAGGAGGATTGATCGAATGACAAATTTGCCCAAACCACCCCTCTGGGTTTGGCTCGCCGTGCTCCTGACGGCGCTCGCTTCGCTTGGCTCTCTCAGCTTCCGCTATCGAGTCGAGCAGAAGAACAAAGCGGTCGGAATCGCGGTCGAGGTCGCGGCCGTCAAGGAGGCGGGGAAGTCGGCACTGATCTGGCTTTCTGAGGCGATGCTTCAGGTTCGACAGTCGGGGGCGACGGCGGTAGTGCTCACCGAGGAGACGATCCAAGACCTCGTTCAGCAGGGTGCGCTCTCGCTTCGAATTTCAGGAGCCGAGGCCAACCAATATGCTCTCGACATCTCGACGCTCAAGCGGGTTCAGGCCGGACTCAAAGCTCGCTATGGCGACCGCAATCTGAAGCCGTTTGTCGAGTGGTTCTGGGTGAGCGAATCGGAAGCCAAAATCGTCTTTCGAGGCGATCCCGAAACGATTCTCGAAACGCCTGTGGGTCTGAATCCTCAAGACGCCCAAATTGCCCGAGATACCGGATTGCAGATCGTCGCTCGGCATAGCTTCCAGCCCGGGATGTCCGAAGACCAGATCGATCAGACTCTCAGCGCCTCGCAAGCACTGGGCACGCGATGGATTCTGCCGATGGGGGATGTCGCTTTGGGTGCGGGTATCCAGCGGCGTGCGGTGGTCCGGGAGATGCAGCGCCTTGGCTTAGGCTATTTAACACCCGAATTTGCCAAGATCGCCGGCGACGCCGCCCTGGCCCAAGAGCTCCAACCCAACGTCGTGCGGCTACATGCGATCCAGTCGGCCGAAACCGTGCGGATGACGAAGAGCGAGTACGTCGACCGTTATGGGCTTGCCTTTCGAGAGCGCAACATGCGCTTTCTACTGGTGAGACCCTTAGAGGCCGTGTTCGAAAATCCACTCTTTGACTCCGTCCGGGCGGTGAAAGCTGAGATTGAACGAGAAGGCGGGGTGGTCCGAGACCCGCGCCCGTTTGAAGACCCCAAGATCCCGACATGGGTTCGAATCTTGATCGGGGTGGGGGCAGCCGTGGTCTTTTTCTGGACGGCCGCCACGTTCTTGGGCTCGCTCGGGGCACCCTCTTGGATGAGCAACATCGCGATCGGAATCGGTCTCCCGCTCTGCGTGCTGGCGGGATCCGACACGGTCAAGCTTTTTTCGGCGATGCTGATCGGGGTGACTTTCCCCGTGTTTGCGTATGTCGCGCTCTTGTCGCGAACGGTGGTTCGGCCGGGTCTGGACTTTGTCCTGACCTCGCTGACGAGCGTCACCGGGGGCCTCGCCATCGCGGGAACTCTCAGCAATCTTTCGACCATGATCAAGACCGAACAGGTGATGGGCGTGAAGCTCATCCACTTTTTGCCGGTCCTGGTCGTTGCGGTCTTGATCCTCTCGCGCCAGGTCCGACTGAAAGATTGGATGCGAACGCCGATTCGCTGGGGGACGGCGTTGGTGGCCCTCATCGGGTTGGCGGCGCTCTTTCTGATGTTGGCGCGAACGGGCAACGACAGCCCGGCGGCGGTGAGTAGCTGGGAACTGAAATTCCGGAGCCTGCTCGACACGTTCATGTACGCGCGGCCCCGGACCAAGGAGTTTCTGATCGGTCACCCCTTGATGGTCCTCGGCTTATGTTGGCTGGCCCGCCTGCAGCGGAAAGGGGGCGGGCAAGAATCGGCGCACGGCTGGGCCCTCGCACTGCTCGCAGCGGGCGCGATCGGCCAAACGTCGATGGTCAACACCCTTTGCCACCTTCATACCCCGATCGATATCAGCTTGGCGAGAATCGGGATCGGGTGGGTGCTCGGCGGTATACTCGGCCTCGTTGGCTGGGGGGCTTTTCAGGCTTTGATATTACGAACATCGCGTGGACATGGGGGCGGCTAGCCATGCCAAAACTTCTTCTGACGGGGTACCTCGGGTGCGGCAACCTCGGCGATGACGCGATTTTGGCGGGGATGCTGAACGGCCTGGCCGGAAAGGGATTCGAGGTCTCCGTGATGAGCGGAGCCCCCGAAGAAACGTTCCGGAACTACGGCATCTCTTCGGTCCCCCGGATGGAGATGAGCGCGGTCAAATCGGCGATGGAGTCGCACGACGCCCTGGTCTTTATTGGCGGAAGCATTTTCCAAGACGCGAGCAGCGTCCGGAGCGTCGCTTATTACCAAAACCTCGTCAGCCTGGCGGCCAAAGCTGGCAAGAAGGTGATCTTCTTGGGCCAAGGCGTGGGTCCTTTGACGTCGTTCTTTGGAAAGAAACTCGCGGCAAAAGCGTTCAACGCATCTCATCTGGTCACGGTCCGAGACCAAGCCTCGATGAGCACTTTGCGCGACATCGGCTACAAAGGGGCCCCGCGGATGGCGGGAGATGGCGCGTTCTTGCTCGAAAAGCCCGAACATCGAGAGAATGAAGGCTCGTTTCAAGTCGGCAACATGAAGTCGGTCGGCATTTCGGTTCGTCCGATCCCGGCGGCGAAAGGGACCAACATTGTCCAGATCTTTGGCGACCTCTGCAAAATGCTCTATCAGAAGGGTTATATGCCGGTCTTGATCGAAATGGATCGGGTGCACGATGGACCGGTGATCACTGAGATCGAAAAGACCCAAGGTGGCAAGGTGCCCAGCATCCGCAAGATCGCCACGCCGATGGAGATGCAGCGTCGAATGATGCGGATGGACGGCCTCATCGGCATGCGGCTTCACAGTGGAATCCTTGCTGTAACGGTCGATATGGTGCCGTATATGATTAACTATGATCCCAAGGTCTTGGCGTTTGCGAACGCGTTTGGTTTGCCTTCGCCGCCGGGTCTCCAAGGGTTGACCGCGGGCCGTATCTTAGATGGGTTTTTCGCCCTCCAGGAGCAGCGGGAAACGCTTCTCCAGACCGTGAAGGCAAAGCGAGAAGAAGCGAAAAGACTCGCGATGGTAAACGTCGATACTCTCGTCGAATGCTTTCGCGGCTAAATTTTGTTCACCGAGCAGGAGCTGCAGTCCTTGTGGCCTGTGGTTCTACGATCGGATGGGGCCAGGCCCAAATCCGAATCCCCAAGTGGGTCCAAGACCAAATTGTCAACCGGATTGAGCTCACGGGCTATCGGCGGTTGGGATTTCACGCGCACTCCATTTCTGGGGACCGGAACTCCTACGACTCTTTGACGAATTCTGGCCAAGGGCTCCGCAATTTCACCGATCAGGGTGTGATCGGGGTGACTGGCCGCAAGGTCTTGAACGTCCTCGACTTCGACTTCACGATCTTGGATAGCCGGTTCACCGATCCTCAAGGCCAAAAATTCACCATTGACACGACGTTCAAGGGGCTCCGGGCTCAGATCGGCGATATTCAAGGCTCCATCGGCGGGGGACTGACCAGCCTCAACAAGACGGTCCGGGGGGCTCAAGTTCAATTTCGGTCGGGCCGATGGTCTAGTAAGGCGCTTTATTCCGCCGCGAGGGGGAGTGCCCGGTCCGTGACCCTGCAAGGGAATAACACCGCCGGCCCGTACTATTTGCAGAACAGCCAGATTGTCCAAGGGAGCGAGCAAGTGCGGCTCGATGATCAACCCCTTCAGATTCAGCGGGACTACACGATCAATTACGAACTCGGCTCCATCACGCTGGTGAATCGGATCGTCCCCCCCACTAGCTCGCTGGTCGTGACCTTTGAGGCGCTGGGGTTCAACGCCGACGCCGCCACCGTGGGTGGGCTGGAGTTCGCGTACGACATGGGGCGATGGGGATCGATCGGGGTGGCCGGAGTTCGACAGTCGAGCGCGAGCGGGACTCGATTGAACCAGGTGGTCGAGAAATTTCAGGGCTTTGGCGCCCCGTCCACCCCGTATTTCCTTCAGTTCGAGCCGCTTCTGACTCGGCCAATTTTGGTGCGAGTGAACGGCATTGACCAAGCCCCGGGGATCGATTATCGGTTCGACACCCAAAACCCGAGCATCTTCTACTTCCAGCGGTTCATGCCGGCGAGCTCGAACATCGACGTCTTTTACACTCCCAAACCTCGCGGCACCGCCAATGGCGATCGAGAGTCCTGGGGGCTCAGCTATCGCCTCCCCCTGGGAAAAAACAAAAATGGCGAGCTATCGGTCGCCCAATCGACGGGCCGTCTGAAGAGCGATGTGAGCCCATTGAGCGGCACCGCTCGGTCGGCGGGTCTGCGCTACGAAACGGGTGGATGGCGATTCACCGGCGTCCTGCGTGATATTCCCCAAGGGTATGTCACGGTCGAAAGCCGCGGATTTTCGCGCAATGAGAAAGCCACGGAATGGACTCTGGCCAGGAATCTTGTGAAGGGCCTGGAGTTCGAGTTCGGCCATACCAACAGCGCGATTCGGTCACGAAGCACCTCCTCAAACGGGTCCGCCGCATTTACGGGGTCCCGGTTTGCCAGTGCTCGGCTGGGCGCTCGCTACCGGCCCACCACGGGAGGACCTTGGACTCTGGAGGCCCGACAAACCAAGTCCCGCTCGGGGACGCGAAACTCCACCTTGGAGGTCGTGACCCTGGGGACGACTCAAGCCTGGTCTCGATTTCGACTTGGGGTCGATGTCTCTTCGCAAAGTGGGACCGGGCGCTCGCCAGAAGGGGAGTCCGGCCGAGTCACTTTGCAGTCCGTTGACCTGAGGACGGGGTACACCCCAAGTTCGGACCTGACGTTCCGGGGGACGGCCAGCCTCAGCCGGATTCAAGCGGGCGGCGTGAGCGGAATCGGGACCGATGCCAGCGTCAATGCGACCTATCGTCCGGGAGCCGCTTGGCAGTTCGGCGCGGACTATGCGTTGAGTGACTCGGGCAAGCTTTCGAGCCTCGGGTTTTTTGATGGTGGGTTCGGATTGGGCTATGAAGGCAGCGGCTTCAACTCGGGAATCCCGAGTGGCACTCCGGTCGGAGCTTCGAACAGCCGACTGCTTCGATTTTCGGCGAGCTATCAGGATCCGAATGGATTGGCGGTGACGGGAAGCGCCCAGTCGAACCGCTCGACCGGGTCGGTGACGGCCAACGCGGAGACCGTGAGTTACAGTCTCGCGGCGTCGAGCCCGCTCGGGCGTTCGCATCAGGTGGCGATGAGCCTGGACTCCAGTCGGACGCAGTATGAAGACTCGCTCAACCGGCTCTCCAGCACGACCTTCAACCTCTTTTTTGAAGGGAGTCCGAGTTCGCGGCTTTCTTGGCGAGCCGGGGCGAGCTTCTTGATTTCAGGGGGCAACGAGGACTTTGGCCAAGATTCAACGGCGTTCGAATCGCTCTTGGTCTACCGACTGGGCCGACGCCAGTCGTTGAGCTTCTTTGCGAACTGGGGCAGCACCCGGGGATACTTGCCTCAGGACGACTTGGACGCGACTTTGACTTACAGCTATCAGGTCTGGGGAAATCTGGCATTGAACGCGAGTTATCGCTTTCGGAATCTACAAAATCGCGACCCGCTCATCCAGTCCGGAGCCTATCGAGCCAGCGGGTTTGATCTCACTTTGAACTTCCAGTTTGGTCGTTAGGCCAGATGGCGCTCCACCCAAGGCCTTGAATTGGACCTGGTCCATCCGGTAGACTTTGAGTTTCGGGCGGAGACTCCGCTCAGAACTACAACTTAGCCACGGACGAAGCGGGGCCTTGCGCGCCGAACCGATCCGATACGGCGGGAGAAAGAATGGCCAAACAGTGTCATAAAATTAAGCAGGAGCGGCTTGCTGCCGCTTGGGAAGAGATTCGTCGAGAGGAAGCTCGGATAAAGGAGCTTCCGAAAGAGGCTCGGGAAGAGGCTCTCGCGGCCTTGAAAGCTAAGCGAATCAAGAATCGCCTTTACAAGTCGCGATATTACAATCGATGTTCGGTGACGGGCCGCGCTCGCGGTTACTTCCGTTACTTTGGCGTTTGCCGTCAGGTGCTCCGCGAGATGGCTCACAAAGGTGAGCTCCCGGGCGTGACGAAGTCGAGCTGGTAGGAGGATCGAGATGCATAGTGATCCTATTGCCGACCTTTTGACTCGTCTGCGAAACGGCAGCCGCGCCCATCTGGCTTCAGTGGACATTCCTCTGAGCAAAATCAAGTTGGAGATCGTGAAGATCCTGGAATCCGAAGGGTTCGTCAAGGGCCACGAGATCACCAACGAATCGAAGTTTCCCACGCTTCGTGTTCACATGTCGTACGACGCCAAGCGGCGGCCGATCTTGCACAAGATTCGCCGCGTCAGCAAGCCGGGTCTTCGGGTCTATCGCGGTTCCGACGAGCTGCGGCCCATTCGAAGCGGTCTGACGACGTTGATCCTGAGCACGAGCCGTGGAGTGATGACCGACCGAGAGGCCCGCAAGAAGAAGATCGGCGGCGAAGTCCTCTGCGAGGTCTATTAAGGAGGCACGCCATGTCAAGAATTGGAAGACTCCCGATTACAGTTCCCGGCGGCGTGACGGTGACCATTGAGCCCGGCAACCGCGTGGTGGTGAAGGGCCCGAAGGGCGAACTGAGCGAGCAGCTGGCCCCGGAATTGACCGTCACGCAAGAAGACGGAACGGTCTCCGTGGACCGACCGAACAACCAGTACCGCCTGCGCAGCCAACACGGGCTCGCCCGAACCTTGATCCACAACATGATCGAGGGCGTCACCAAAGGGCACTCCAAGACTCTGGAGATCATCGGTGTGGGTTATCGTGTTCAAGCCGAAGGCCAAGGCCTTTTGTTGAACATGGGTTATTCCCATCCGGTCCGAGTCGCGGGTTCGCCCGGAATCGAGTTTCAGATCACGGCCGATGAAAAGAGCCGGACCCAGCGAGTGATCGTCAGTGGCATCAACAAGGCTCTGGTGGGCCAAGTCGCGGCCGACATTCGCAAGGTTCGCAAGCCAGATCCCTATAAGGGGAAGGGCATTCGATATGCGGGCGAGGTCATCAAGCTGAAGGCGGGTAAGCGAGCCGCCAGCAAGAAGTAAGGAAGGACGAAGAAAATGGCAAAGAAAACCAAACAATCGCTTCGCCTGGCCCGGCATGCTCGCGTCCGCAAACGTGTGACCGGCACTGCCGAGCGTCCACGGCTGGCTGTTTATCGCAGCCTGAAGCACATTTCGGCCCAGATCATCGACGATGCGACGGGAACGACCGTCGCTGCCGCCAGCAGCCTCGAAAAAGAGATCAAAGCGGCTGGAAACGTCGCGGGCGCCAAACTGATCGGCCAAGAGTTGGCCAAGCGAGCCAAGGCCAAAGGCATCCAGTCGGTGGTTTTTGATCGCGGAGGATTCCGCTATCATGGCCGCGTGGCGGAGCTTGCCGCGGGGGCCCGAGAGGGAGGCCTGGAGTTTTAACATGAGAATGCAATCTCGAATGACGGGTCGCCGCGATACTCGGGGACAACAGCAAGAAGGGCCCCAACTCGACGTGCGCGTCGTCCGCTCGAACAAGGTCTTTAAGACCCACAAGGGCGGAAAAACGGCGTCGTGGTCGGTGATGGTGGTCGTGGGCGATAACAAAGGAAGCGTCGGCGTGGGCCTGGGCAAAGCCCGAGGCATCCCTGATGCGATCCGAAAGGCCGAAGAAGCCGCCCGCAAGGCGATGTTCAAGGTTCCAATGATTGGGGACACGATCCCACACGCTGTCGAAGCCAAGTGCGGCACCGCGCAAGTGATCTTGCGGCCCGCAAGCCCAGGTACGGGCGTCAAGGCCGGAAGTGCCGTTCGGGCTTGTCTCGAAGCGGCAGGGGTCCACAACGTTTTGGCGAAGTCTTTGGGAAGCCGAAACTCGGTGAACATGGCTTATGCCACCATCGAGGCGTTTCGAAACCTCGTGGCTCCTGAGGATGTTGCGTCCAAGCGTGGGCTGAACGCCGACGAACTCGTGCCGTGGCTCGCCAAGGCACGCAAGGAGGAAGCGGATGCTGCGCATTAAGCTGGTGAAAAGCCCGATTGCCAACACCCCCGCGAATCGAAAAACGGTCCGCGCGTTGGGTCTCTCGAAGATGCACCAGACCGTCGAGCACAAGGACACTCCGCAAATCCGCGGGATGATCCATAAGGTCAAGCACCTGCTCCTGGTCGAAGAAGTGAAGGAGAACGAATCGAAATGAGTTTGCACACACTACGCTCACCCAAGGGCTCGACCAAGCGCAAGCGACGGGTCGCCCGAGGCATCGGGAGCGGCATGGGCAAAACCGCGACCCGAGGCACCAAGGGCCAAAAGGCGCGACGCCAAATCAGCCCGTGGTTTGAAGGCGGTCAGACTCCGATTCACCGCCGACTCCCGATCAAGAAGGGTTTCCGCAACGTCAACCACAAGGAGTATGCAATCGTCAACCTCGACGATCTGCAAAATCTCTTTGAGAAAGGCGCCGAGGTGACACCAGAAGCGCTCATCAATACCGGCATCATCCCCGGCGTGAAAGATGGCGTCAAGATCTTGGCGTTCGGCACGCTCGACAAGAAGTTGAAGGTCAGCGCCCACAAGTTCAGCAAGGCGGCGGCGGAGGCCATCACGAAGGCTGGCGGAGAGGTCATCGTCCTGTGAGCTTAGGTCAGGGCTTGGCCGGTTATGGGGGCGGCGGATCGAGCGATAAGTCGCTTCGCCTCCCCTTATTGGAAACCTTGCGATTGGCCTGGGCCGATCCGGACATCCGGCAGCGCCTGACCTTCGTTCTTCTCATCTTTGCCGCCTATGCGATCGGAACTCACATTCCGGTCCCGATTCCGGGTTTGAGCCCGGGTGCGTTCGAAAAGACGATTGAGAACAACCCGTTCTTCCAATTCCTCAACACCTTTGGGGGAGGCGCGCTCAAGCGCGTTTCGATCCTGGCGCTCGGCCTTGGGCCTTACATCACGGCGTCGATCATCATGCAAGTTTTGACGATGGCGATCCCGAAGTGGAAAAAGGATCTCCAAGAAGGCGGCGAATATGCCCGGGCCCAACAAAACAAGAAGACTCGTCTTCTGACGATTGTCCTCTGCATTTTCCAAGGGGCAGGCTTGCTCCAGATGCTCGGCCAGTCGATCAACGTCGGACTCCAGCCCATCGATCGATTTGCGATCATTACGTTCTGGACCGCTGGCGCCATGCTGATGCTCTGGCTTGGCGAACAGATTAGTGAAAAGGGCATCGGAAACGGGATCTCGCTCATGATCTTCGCGGGGATTGTCATCTCGATTCCGAACATCTTTGCGATGATCTTCAAGAACATTCCGCTTGTGATCCAATGGTGGCAAGCGGTGGTCTTGTTTGTCATGTTCCTGGTGACGACCTACTTCGTGGTCTACTTCTCGATCGCCCAGCGGCGGATTCCGATCCAACACATGCGCAGGCAAGTCGGGACGAAACAGATGGGGGGCTCGACCAGCTATCTGCCTTTGCCAGTCAACCTTGTGGGCGTGATTCCGATCATCTTCGCGGTCGCGCTGGTCTACATGCCGCAGCAGTTCGCGTCGATGTTCCCTGCGACTCACCCCATGCATGACACCTTTGCCGCGATTGCGAAGTTCACGAATCCCGACTTTACAACCTGGCAAGGCTGGATCGGCGTCCTGTTTTACGCCGGATTGATCTTCTTCTTCACGTACTTCTACACAGCGATTCAGTTCAACGTGGAGGATATGTCGAACAACCTCAAGCAACGAGGATCGTTCATCCCGGGGGTTCGACCCGGAAAGCAGACGAAGGAGTTCTTGGACGGCGTGATCTCGCGAATCACGATTGTTGGAGCCGCGTTCTTGACCGTCGTCGCACTGACGCAATACATCGTGCCCCTCATTGCTCAGGGATTACCGATGCTGGGACTTCTCTTTGGGACCTCGCTCCTCATCATGGTGAGTGTGGCTCTGGAGACGATGCGCCAGCTTGAGGCTAATCTTTTGATGAAGCAATACTCACAATAAGGACGTGAGCTTGCGTCTGATTTTGATCGGCCCGCCAGGAGTGGGCAAAGGCACCCAAGCCGCTCTACTTCAAGAGCGGCTTGGTCTTCTGCCGATCTCTTCTGGCGATATCTTTCGCGCCGAGATTCGAGAACAAACTCCGCTGGGGGTCATGGCCAAGAGCTACATCGACCAAGGACTCTTGGTGCCCGACGATGTCACCATCGGCATGATGCAAGGCCGACTGAGCCGAAACGACGTCCGCGAGAAAGGGTTTATCCTGGACGGATTTCCACGGACTGTGGCCCAAGCCGAAGCCCTCGATGGGGTGTTGGCGCATCTCGGACTCGGCCTGAGCGGGGTCGTCGCGATCGAAGTGGATGACGAAATCGTCGTGAGTCGGCTGGGCGGACGGCGGATCTGTCCGAACGGCGGGGAGATTTATCACATCTTGACCAATCCCCCCCGAGTCGAGGGGCACTGTGATGTTTGCGGTACGCCGCTCATGACCCGGCCGGACGACAATGAATCCACGATCCGAGAACGGCTCAAGGTCTATCACAACAGCACGCGCCCGGTCATCGACTTTTATCAGGCTCACGACCAGCTGGTCCGGGTTGACGGCTCGCAAGAGCCCGAACAGGTTTACGAGCAGATCGTTACGGAGCTACCGGGATGATCATCCTGAAAAAGTCTTCGGAGATTGCTCAGATCAAGAAGTCCGGGCGGGTGGTGGCGAGGGTCCTTCGTTCGATGAGTGAGGCGATCGTGCCGGGGAAGACCACCACGCGCGACCTCGATGCGCTCGCCTTCCGCCTGATCGAAGAAGCGGGCGGCAAGCCGAGCTTTTTGAATTATCGCGGCTCTTATCCGGCTTCGATTTGCGCCTCGGTGAACGACGTGGTGATCCACGGCATTCCGAACGACATCCCTTTGCAAGAAGGCGACATTGTCGACCTGGACGTCGGGGTCTTCTTGGACGGCTGGCACGCGGATTCGGCTTGGACCTACCCGGTCGGGTCGATTTCTGAAAACGCCCAGCGGCTCCTGAATGTCACGCGCGAGTCGCTTTACCAGGGCATCGCCAAGGCCAAAGTCGGCAGCCGCGTGGGCGATATTTCGTCGGCGGTACAGAAATATTGTGAGTCGCACGGCTACGGGGTGGTCCGCGAACTGGTAGGTCACGGCATCGGGCGGAACCTGCATGAGGAGCCGAGCGTCCCGAACTTCGGAAAACCGGGCAAAGGTCCACTCCTCAAAGCCGGGACCACGATGTGCATCGAGCCGATGGTCAACGAGGGCACCCACCGGATCCACACCCTGCCGGACCAGTGGACGATGAAGACCGACGATGGCAAACTAAGCGCGCACTTTGAACACACCATCGCCATTACCTCCTCCGGCCCCGAAATCCTGACGACCGAAGAGGATTAAGTCTCCTACCCGCGGAGCCACCAGATGGCGAGGGGGATGAGGGTGAGAGCGAGGAGGCCGAAGAGAAGATAGTTGCCTGAGCCCGGGTTGAAGTCCGGCCAGATTTTCGACCAAGGACGGCGCATCGCAAACCGAGCGACGGCGACGTCGAACGACGCCATGAACACCGCGAGTCCCAAACCTAGCAACCCGTGGGCCGCCGCCGATCGCAGACCTAAAGCCGGCACAAAAAACCAACAAACCAAAAACGCCAACAGCGCTCCAGTGAGAGCGCTGAGCTTCAGCGCCCGCTCTTTCCCGATGCGCGGGACGAGCCACTTGGCTCGGGCAATGCCATGCAGCATCTCCGCGCCCGCTAAACAAAGACACAGCGAGCCGAACTGCATCCAAATCACCAAGGCACCTCGTCGAATCGAATCCTCAGCCCCAAGGGCCTGGAGAGCCATTCGGGGTGGACTGCATACTTGAGGAGATGTCTGCGGCCATCAGCCAGGGGTGGACGAAGCTTCATCGCAGCGTGATCAAGACTCCGATCAGAATCAAGAGACTCCCCACGATGAGCCCGGCGTCCACTTTTTCTTTCAATACCAAGACGCCCAGGACCATCGCCACAACAAAGCTCAGTTTATCGATGGGAGCCACTCGGGCGACATCGCCCCCTTGCAGAGCTCGAAAATAGCAGAGCCAACTGAGCCAGGTGGCGACCGCCGAAAGCCCCAGGAAGAGCCAGTTTTGCTTGGTCAATGACTGAAGTGCTCCTTGCTTGGTCGCGAGAGCCAGTCCCACTGAGAACGCCAAAACGAACGCGACGCGGACGGCCAAAGCGAGGTTCGAAGGAACCCCCTCAACGCCTTTCTTCGCTAGAACTGCGGTTGCACCGGCAAACACAGCGGACAGGATGGCCCAGATTCGATAGTCCATGGCGTTTCCTTTCGCTTTGAGCGCCGCACCTCCTTCCCGGGCACGGACTTGGAACGACTCCTCACAAGACTCCAGATTCTGCCCACATCGCGGACGACGCTCGGCAAGAGTTCGGGCGGGATGCTAAGCTGAGGTCATGGCTGGTGACCTTTCTCGACGCGACCTTCTGATCGGCACGGCGGCCCTCGCGCTCTCTGCGACCGCCGTCGGCCGTGCCCAAACAACCTCTTCGCGCAAGCCGCGGCTCGACCGAAGGCTGAAAACTCTGCCCGGTTCGGCGTATGACGTCCAGACTGAGCCTCTGAAATCCGTCCGGTTTGGCTTCATCGGGATGGGCGCGCGCGGCCCTTCGCACCTCGGGGCGGCGATGAACTGCGAAGGCGTCGAGATCGTGGCGATCTGCGACCATCATGTTCCCAGCGCGGAGAAAGGGGCCAAGATGACGACGGCGAAGGGCTGTCTCGCTCCGAAGCTCTACACCCAAGGTGAGGAAGATTTTCGCCGGATGCTGGAGACCGAAAAGCTCGATGCCGTCTTCATCAGCACTCCTTGGGATTGGCACGTTCCGATGGCCAAAGCCTGCATGGAAGCGGGCGTCCATGCGCTGCTTGAGGTCCCGGCGGCCACGACGATTGACGGATGCTGGGACCTGGTCGAAACTGCCGAAAAGACCGGGAAGCACTGCATGATGTTGGAGAACGTCAACTATGGCCAAGAGGAGCTGATGGTCCTGAATATGGTCCGCCAAGGGGCGCTCGGGGAACTGCTGCACGCGGAGGCCGCCTATATCCACGATCTGCGTTGGCAGATGATGGAGATCGAACATGGCACCGGAAGCTGGCGAACCTATGAATACACCAAACGCAACGGGAATCTATATCCAACCCATGGTCTCGGCCCGGTGGCTCACTACCTGAATCTGAACCGAGGCGATCGGATGCTGTACCTGAGCAGCGTCAGCTCGCCCGCCCGCTGCCGAGAGCTGTATGCTCAGGTCGAATTCCCGGAAGGGCATGAGCGCCGCAAACTGAAGTTTATCTGCGGCGACATCAACACGAGCATCGTCAAAACCGAACTCGGCCGGACGATCATGATCCAATGGGACGAACAACTCCCCCGACCTTATACGCGCCACAACCTGATTCAAGGCACCTAAGGATGTTGGGCTGGATTCCCCGCCAGGACGGCCTTGGTCGGTGAAACTGCCGAGACCGAGCGCTGGTCTTCGTCCGATGAACTCAGCAAGATCCGCGCGAAATACGATCATCCTCTTTGGAAGCGCCTTGAGGCCGAAGCCAAGCAGCACGGCGGCCATGGCGGAATGGATTTTGTCATGGTTTGGCGAATCGTTTATTGTCTTCGCAACGGGTTGCCGCTCGACCAGGACGTCTACGATGCGGCGGCTTGGTCGGTGATCACCCCGCTCAGCGAGTGGTCGGTGGCAAATCGAAGCCAGAGCATCGACGTCCCTGACTTCACCCGCGGAGCTTACAAGACCATGAAGCCAGTCCCGATTTTTGAATGAGCCCATCGGGGCCGAAAAGACGGCGGAGTGGGACGAGAGGGGAGTGGGGAAGTTTCTAGTTTTGGCTCGCGAGAATCCGGCTGAAACCCACGGGAAAACACCTGGCAACCCAAGACTCTCGAAACTCGCAGCTGAGAAATTGCGGCGATCGACTTGAGAAATGCAACAAAATTCGTCAAATCGTGGTATCATGATATGAGATGAACGACGTTGTGCTTCTGGGAAAAGCGCTCTCGGACCCGACTCGGGTGCGAATCCTGGTGGCCTTGCTTCGCTCGGACCTCTGTGTGTGTGAGATGGTCGATGCCCTCGAAATGGGGCAGAGCACGCTGAGTTCGCACCTTCAGACGATCCGACAGGCCGGAATCGTGGAGACCACGAGGCGACACAAGATGGTGAGCTATGGGCTGACCGAAGAAGCTCGCCCGCTGGTTGAACAGATTCTGGAGCGAAGCCGTGCCGCCTTGGATGCCGAAATGCGGATCCAGCGCGATCGAAATCGCGTCCAAGAGCGCCTCGCCTTGCGGCGCGGCGGCGTTTGTCAGCTCGGTCCGGGACAACTCGACCGAGCCGAGGAGATGAAAAAATGAACGAAAACAATTGTCCTTGTTGCGAAAACGGAAAGTGTGCTTGTCCGCCTTGCCAAGACGGCGTTTGCAAGTGCCCGTGCTGCGCGAACGGCAACTGCCCGTGCCCGCCGAACTGCCCGAACTGCGACTGCTGCTAAACCGATGAAAGGAATTCTCTGGGTCGGCTTGTGGGTCTGGGGCACCGCGGCCCTGGCCGTCCCAGGATTCCAAGACGACCCTGCCCAACCCCCGACGGCCGCACCAACCTGAGTCGGGTGACCTGGCGAAGGCCAGTTCCTCGGTTCGGGGAACATTTCGGGACAGTGGCAACTCACCTTGCGGTACGCCGATCTTCAAGCGGCGCGGCCTCGCTGGCGCGTGAACTTGGCGTATGGGGTCAACGAGCGACTTCTCGTGGGGCTTGAATTCAATCCCGCCGCCGAAGAAGTGTTGCCCACCCTGAACTACACGCTTCAATTCGAGGGGACTTCTGGGTTTCGTCCTCTTCTCACGCTGGGGACCTCGAGCGACCGTATCTTTTCACCCTCGGGCACTCGAAGCTACTTCTTAACATGTGCCCAGAGCCTTCCGGGATCACGGCTCTCGCCGTACGTTTCGCTCAACTGGTCGGAGTGGGAAGATCAACTGACAATCCCGTTCGGGATGAATTGGTCGATTGGTCCGCAATGGGATGCGATGGTGCAAAACGACGGTCGAAACACGCACTGGCTCGTGACCTACAAGACGTCTCGTGCTAACCTGAGCGGCCTGTTGGTGAAAGGAAAATACGTCGGCCTGAGCTTGGGCGTGAAGTTCTAGGCGGCCTCAGTTCTCACCTTCCACTTCGTTCAGGAAGACGTCCCCCACCCGGCGATGACGAGAGGAACCAACCAGATCGAATAAGCCTCGCTTGCAACGGGTCTACCAGTCTGAATCAGAATGGTCGCCACCGTTTCATCGATCGAAAGATCTTCGGAAAGATGGATTCTTCCAAGGATGCCTGCTTTGGTCTCGGAGTCTCGCCAAATCGTTTCGGTTTCTGCTAAGCATTGCTTGTCGATGATAAGCCGTGAGCGTGCCTCATAGGGTTTCCAATGAGCAACTCCTCGCTCCGGAAACAGCACATTCTCCGATAAAAATGTTGCCGCAACCAGGCGCCCCTCTGGGCCTGAGAAGATAAGGCAATTCTCGCCTGCCAAATCGATCCGCAGCCAATGGCCCTTTGAAGTCTTCATCTCTGCGCAGGACTGTATTGGAGTCCGTAGAATTTTTCGGATCCACTCTTCTTCAGAATGCTCGCGAAGTCGAAGATCAATAGCCTCTTCTTCGAGTCCAAGAAGCTGAATTTTCTCCTTTCCTTGACGAATCGTTATGGTGCGCATTCTCGCTTCCTTAAGTGAAAGTTCGCTTCATCAAGTCGCGATACACATCTCATGAACTCGGACTCGACTAGAGCTGTTCAAGTCTTCTGCTTGTTGACTGTTCGATGTAGAGCGTTACGGTCTTCTTGATCAGTGTCCAGATAAAGAGAATCAATGACACTATGCTCAATAACTTCGTCAATTCATTGATGTAAGGAATAGAGAGTTTGTATGCTGAGGAGTTTTCTTCAATTTCAGGCAGATCTAGGCTCTTGTAGGCGAACAAGAGGCTAAACGTGAGCAGAATTTCCAAAAAGTAGCCCCACCATCGATTGCGATAGATTGCGACGGCGGCCACAATCGCCAAGAGGGCAAGACTCGCACCAAGCATGACTTCGAGATCGGAGAAACCTCTCCTTCCGGGAGGCAAGACGTAGGACTCAGACTGCATGCAAAACGCACCATAGAGCACCAAAGTGGCAAGGGCGACTTGGGTCAAAAGCCCAAAGAGCCATGACCAATCTAGCCAAGACGGCTTGATCATGGAGAGGATCTGCTCATATCTCATCAATAGACGCGCACTGAGGGCTTTCATGAGGCAAAACTATAGTGCGTGGTTTTTTCAGGATTATAGGCGAATAAGAAGCAAGCTGTCTACGATGTTGACACGCCCCCCGAACTCCCGAACCCCCGAACCCGATTCGAGGCAGGAAGGAAAGTTGAGTTCTGGGGGCTGGCGCGCTCACAGCGTCCCGCAGTTCGCTGGAGTCTTGGATCTCGATTGAATCGAACTCCGAGCCCTCGGTCCCCTCCGCGCCGCGACCGCTTTGGCATGGGACTTCGCCGGGCGCTTCTTGCGACGCCGCTCTGAGGCGGCAGGTTGGGCGGACGCCCACAAGGGGCGTCCGCCCAACCTGGGGAGTGGCCTCCGGGCCGGGCGGCGGGGCTGCCATGCTCCGTGGTTACAAATTGTGCGACGCCGCCGCGCTCCTCCAACTAGGTGGACGATTGGGGGTCTTCAGTCGGTAACCGTAACACAATCCTCTGACAATTCCGCAAGCTCGCTCGGGTACCATTTTCATAGCACATGACACTTTGGCGCGTTAATGTTACCTATTCATGCTGCACAAGGGCGGTTTGCATTGGAGCGAGGCTTCCACACCTGCATCCTGAAGACGGAGGAGCTGCGAAATACGAAATGCTGTCGACTCCACCAAACTCGATGTCTAGTTTTGAGGAACTTACGATCTTGGAAGACCAGGCATACCTCCGAAATGCAGAAGTAACTTGGGGGCCGCGCAATGACTAAGGAGATCAGAAATGCAATTGCAGTCCTAAGCGAGTCGAATAAGGTTGCACAGATCATCGCCCAGCGATCGTCCACAACTGGCGAGTCAGATTTGACCAGGGCAGCTGAGGACCACAGGATTCGGCTGCTTGCAGATCTACAGACAGTGCAGGAGCACGTGAGCCAGCGTGCGGTTAAAGTTGACGAGCTGCCCAGGTGGCTGATGGATTCTTTGCAGACTCTTTGCCGGCTCGTAGAATCGGCGCCGACTGGAGACCTGGCAAGGATTGACAGCGCGATGAAGAGTGTTCTGGACCAGAGGCCTGTACTCCTCGGAATTCTGCAAGCTGCGGCAGTTGAGCGAATTGGTCCCAGGCTCCAATCGGGTCTTACTGCCGTTTCGGAAGCAGAACAGGCCGCGAAGAGGGCCTCAGCTGCTGCCGGAAAGACAGAGACTTCCCAATCTGCCGCTCAGAAATCTGCTGAGAAAGCCAATGCTGACGCTGGCAGTGCGGAAACGGCCAAACAGGAGGCGGAGGAGAGCAAAAAAGATGCCGGCAAACACGCTAAAGCAGCCGCGAAGGAAGCCGAGACTGCTGGTAATTATCGAGGCGAAGCGAAGCGCCATCGAGATTCTGCTCAGACGGCAGCGAACCATGCTCTTGCCATGGAAAGGGCGGCCGAGGAAATCAAGGAAAACCTTGACAGATTAGCCGAGACGGAACAAGAGGAGGTTAAAACTCACCAAGCTTTTCGAGGCGAGCTGGAGAAAGATCTAAAGGAGATTAGCGAACGCGCACGAGATATCCTGTTTGATGCGACAACGGCTGCCCTTGCAGAACAGTGGGCTGCAAAGCGGAGAAATGCCCAGTGGATTGCAGTTGTTTGGTGCGTAGTGCTCTTCGTTTTCGTCGCTGTCGCGCTACTTTCATCCGTCTTCATCGTAGCGCCCGAAGCCTTTTCGAAGATTCTTCCGGCAGACTATCTAGCCAGAATCGCCAAGGGTGATGGCTCCTTTGAGCACTCGATTCTCACAAAAATTTTTATTGTCCCGCCCGTAATCTTCGGGATATGGTTCTCCGCGAGCCAATACGCCCATACTCGAGATCGGCAATTGGAGTTCGGCAAGCGAGAGGCATTGGCTAAAACGCTAGAGGCTTATCAGGTTTATCTTAAGGGTCTCGCACCGGAGGATGAGGCCTGGCAGAAGGAAGTCCTTGCGCTCTTTAAGAGATCGATCGAGCAACTATACGATTTTCTACTTGCGCCTGCGGAATTGGCTCCCAAGACCAGTTTCCGCCTGCTCCGAAAGCAGGAGTACACCATCGAGGACTTTGCTAAACTCGTGGCTGAGATGAAGTCATTTGGAGCCAACATCGATAGCCCAAAGACCTAGGTGCCTTTCGCACTTGAGCGCCGAGAGTCACGGGATCACTAGGCTCTTTTAAAGCTTGCCAGATGTCGGTGAGGGCAGTTTCGAGTTGTTCGTCCAAGAGGTTTCCGGATTTCGGCAAAATCAACCTCGGTTCTCTCGACAGGCTTACCATCTTGTTCCGCAGGTCCGTATTTAATGCCCTCATCATCCACAGCCTTGTTGTGATCAAAGTACAAGCATTCAGAAGTTCAAGGGCGACCCTTTCGATCTGTCCAGTTCCTCTACAAGGCGGAAGTTGCATCGGAAGGTCACCCTTCGACGATGATGTGATACACTAAATCTCTTCGCCTGGGGAATTATGGTCTTCACACTTCTTGCAACAATCGCTCTTGGACTTTCGCCGACCGATGGCTTTTCGCCCGCAACGGTGAATCAAGTTGAGACATCGTTCGCAAGCCACATGCGAGCTCGACGCGCACGTGGCGGGGCTCTCTTAGTCACCCATGGTGATGGCACCATTTCTGTTCCATTCGGTGTGAAAGATATCAAGGGGACTCCCTACACCACCGCAACGACAAACCGCATTGCCAGCGTCTCAAAGCCCATCACCGCTGTTGCGGTTTTGACTCTGGTCCAAGCAGGAAAGTTGAGGCTTGATGAGCCAGTTCTCGACGTCCTCAACAAGGATCGCAAGAGACCCATAGTCCCTAAGCAAGCTGCCATGCGGTCTATTACCGCACGTCAGCTTCTCTGTCACGCGGGAGGATTTGGTAGCGATGCGTTTCTCTTCGACCAGTTCAATGCCAGTGCGAAATTTGGCCTGAAAATGCCAATCTCACCTCGTTCTCTGGCAGAGCTTGCTTTCACGACTCAGGTTCTGGCTTCCGCGCCCGGCGCTCAGTTCCGGTACTCAAATGCCGGGTACTTGATTCTGGGGAGCGTGATTGAAAAGGTTTCTGGCAAGCCCTATGAGGAGTTCGTGAGGACCGCGGTGCTTGCACCAGCAGGAATCAAGCCCGATGAGGCATTCATTGGTAGTAGTAGAAAGTTACGAGACAATGAAACGGCTTACTGGGATCTTGTGGGTAGAACTGGATTCTCTCTTTACCCAGAAGATGCTCGAAAAAGAGTTGCGCTCCCCGACGGCGCTTACGCTCTCGAAAGTATGGATGCCCACGGTGGATGGGTCATGAGCGCAGACGCGCTGACGAAGTTCCTTAGAGCTCTGCCAAAGCTCCTCGGACCTGAAATTCAACGGCAGGTTACTGCGGCACCGCCGACAGCTCAAAGTGGTTCCTACTACACGGGACTTGGATTCACCATCATCCCTGAATCGAGAGGAGGCTTCACGATCCTGCATGGCGGAGACCTTGAAGGTTGTAACGCCGCCATTATGCTCCGTGCCGATGGCACAGCCATAGCTGTCACATGCAATTCTGGCGGACCTCCGCAAGACAATGGGTGGTCATTTTCCTATATGAATCAAACCTTAGTTCCAATTCTCAATCGGGCCGGAAACTAAGACCACTTCGTCGTTCGGCTACGTCTCTCTGAGCCATCGCTTCACTCCGCGCGGCGTCTATTCGACTGACAAGCTGCGTGACTTGTCGGAGGCGACTCCTTGGAAGGGCCGAACTCTCGTTCTGGTTCTGTGGCGATCTAAGTTACTCCTTTCCGAACTGATCAGGACGGTTGCCAGATGTCGGTGAGGGCAGTTTCGAGTTGTTCGTCCGAAAGGCTTCCGATTTCGGTCGTGTTGGCTTTTTTCAAGGCCTGGGCTTGGGATTCGCGGGTGAGGGCCGTGGAGAAGGTCAATCGAGACCCGGCATCAAGGCGCAACGTCACGCGCTTTGCTTTTGCATCAGCATCCAAAGCGAACACCCGACCTGAACCGCTCGTAGGCGAGGCAAGTCCCAGGATTCGCCAAGTCAGCGTAACGATGCCGGCTCTGGGGTCTTCATTCGCGGGGACCAGCGCCTGCCTATCGAGGCGTCGATTCGTGGTCCTTTCGAGGAATCCCCCGTCGAGGTGCTGAGGTGGGGGGCTCCCGATCCCATTTTCCGCGGCCTTGGGCATAAGGGGCCGAGAGCCTTCGCCACAACTCGATCCTCCTTCGGGAGGCTCAGCCGGGGAGAAGCGGAAGAGACTCCTTGCGCTGGAAATTCAGAGAGGATCCGAGTTCAGGTAGGTTCAGCCAGGTATTCTTGGGTGGTGAAGTCGGGCACCGAAGCCCTTTCACCAGTTCAGATTGCCGTCTGGTGCCAACGCCGTCACCGCACAACCCGAAGAACGACCTAAGAAAACAGATATGACCGAAGTGATCATGCCCAAGATGGGCGACGGAATGGAAGAAGGCACGCTCCTGGAATGGCTGGTCGCCGAAGGCACCAAAGTCAAGTCCGGCCAAGTGATTGGGACGATCCAAACGGACAAGGCCACCTTGGAGCTCGAAGCCCCTGGCTCTGGAATCCTCTCGGGGATCCTGGTCCCGCCAGGCGAAACGGTGCCGGTCGGAAGGCCGATCGCCGCCGTGCTCAAAGACGGCGAATCCCTGCCCGCACAATGGGGCAGCGGCTCCTCAAGTTCAGCTACCCCGGCCGAGGCCAAGCCCGAACTCGCCGCCGTCGCTTCAGCCGCCCCAAATGTGGAGGCCAAAGCCGCCTCGCCAAGCCCCACGGACCGCATCAAGGCGTCGCCTTTGGCTCGCCGGGTCGCCCATCAAATCGGAGTCGATCTCGCGTCGGTGGTGGGCTCAGGGCCGGGGGGACGGATTGTCGAGCGCGACGTTCGTTCAGCTTCGCCGTCTTCGACGGTTGCTCCCGCTCGGCCAGCGACGAGTCCGGCGGTTGCCGCCGAAGACCGAAAGGTCAAGCTCAATAAGCTCCGCCAGATCACCGGTCAGCGGACTCAGCACAGCAAGCAGACGGTGCCCCATTTTTACGTCACCCGGGAGGTCGACCTCGAAAAGCTGTTGGCGCTGAAAGATCAGTTTGCCGCCGAAGAAGCGGGCAAAGTCAGCGTCAACGATTTCATTGTGCGGGCTTGTGTGGTCGCCCTGCAGGCCATGCCGGGAGTCAATGCGAGTGTTGTCGACGCCGAAACGCTGGTCGAGTTTGGCGCCGTTCATATCGGCATCGCGGTTGCGGTCGAAGACGGCCTCACGGTTCCGGTGCTCCATCAAGCTCAGTCGCTGAGCCTCGGCGAAATCGCCACCCGGACCCGCGACTTGGCGGCCCGCGCCCGCGAAAACAAGCTTTCGATGGCCGAGCTCTCGGGCTCGACCTTCAGCATTTCGAATATGGGAATGCTCGACGTCGACAACTTCGCTGCGATCATCAATGAGCCGAACGGGGCGATTTTGGCGGTCAGCTCAGCCCGGCGAAAAGTGGTTCCCGTCGACGGTGCCGATGATGAACTGGAGATTCGATGGCGGATGAACATCACCGCCTCGTTCGATCATCGCGTGGTGGACGGAGCGACGGGCGCGAAGTTTGTGAACGCGGTGCGCGAGTTGCTTGAGAACCCGACCCGTCTCTTGGTCTAATCGACCAAGAGACGTCGTCGACGTCGCAGCCAAGCGATCCCGAGCGCGCCCACCAGCACCGCTCCGATGGAGCTATAGCGAACCATCTCGGCGAAAAACTCGATCGTTTGAAGTTGCAAAGGGTAGATCTTGTTTTGGACCAGATAGTCTTCGGAGACTAGTTTCGAGCCGTTGGGACCGGTCTTGCCCTCGAGAAACGCCTTCGGGTCTGAGATGATCATTTTTTGGGGCGAGCCCACGTAATCACCCAGCGTGCCGAAGAGCTTGTATTCGGCCTCATTGAGCTGGACGCGCTGGATCAGCTGGGCCTGGGGGCGATACCAAGCAGGCACCGCCCAGGACCCGATCAGACCCAGAAGACCTCCCCCGGCTAGAAGCCAGGCCAGAATGGTGAGGGCCTTCATCAAGGCTTAGCCGGTTTGGGCAAAGACACTGATCTTGACGTTGACTGTTTCGGAGACTTTTCCGACGGCTTGCCCCTTGATGATCACGTTGAAGTCCTTCAGCGTAATCGGGAAGCTCGTTTCGACCCGCAGGACATCGCCCTTGAATCCGAGCTCGCGGGTTTGCGCGCTCGCCGGGAGTTGCCGCACGATCGCCTTGGTCTTGATCTGCTTGGTGACGCCGTTCATCGTGAAGTTGCCGGTCACTTCATACTCATCGCCCTTCAGGTGGCGCGTTCCTTGGCTAACGAACCGGATGTTTGGGTTCTTCGCGGCGTTCAGCCAATTGGTGTCTTGGAGATGCTCGTTGCGGAGAGGGATGCCGGTGTCGATGCTCGCGACTGGGAGCTGCAGCGTGCCCCGGCCGACCTTTTTGGCGGCGTCGAACGAAAAGCTTCCCGTAATTGCGGTGGACTTTCCGGTGAACGTTTCGACTGCGGTCTTGCTTTCCACTTGGGCGAGCTTGTGCTTGGGGTCATTGACGATGGTGTACGTCTTCATCTGAGCCAGGCTGGTGGCGGCCAGGCCGAGGGCGACGAAGGACAACGAAAAGGATCGGATGGTCATCATTTATTTCTCCTACTCATAGGGTACTTCCCATTCAACACCGGGAGACCTCATTTTGTTGCAGATGCAATAAAATTCTCAAGAAATTTTACAGTTTGAGTTCAGCTTCTTCCGCCGATTTTCCTCGCTTGAACCGAAACTCGGCCGGACCGGGCTGGCCCTCCAAGATCATCTTGGCTCCCCATTCGCCCAGCGCCAGACTGTGCATCCCGCCATGGCCTCCGAGCCCCACGAGAGCCAAGATCGACGGCTTCACCCAATCCACGATCGGAGCCCCGTCGGGCGTCCGGGTGTACCAGCCAGCCCACCCCTCGACCTGGTCGGGTTGAAGGCTCAGCTGAGGACTTCGAATTGCGGCGGCCTGGCACATCCGCTCGATCCCCGACGGGTCGAACTCAGGTTGAGCCTGGGGCTCTTTCTCTTCGACTCGGATCGCCGGATCGTCGAAGCCCAGGAGAAGCTCGGTGTCGCGGCGGCGAAAATGAAATGAGGTATCTGCGTCGACCACCATCGGGAGCGACTCGGGCCACTCGATGCCAAGCCGATCTGCCGGGGCCACCCGGTACAGCTGGTGTCGCTCGCTCACCAGATTGAGACGAACGCCCAAGAGCTTGGCCAGCGCCCACGAGCCATGACCCGCCGCCACGACCGCCGCCCGGCAGGCAATTTCGCCGTCGTCGGTCGCGAGTCCGCCCTCCCCGAGGCCGGTGACCGAACGCTTCAGCGTTCGAACCCCGCTTTTCATCGCCGACTCCATGAGCCCGACCAAGAGCTTCGGCCCATGAAACAGTCCGTCCAACGACGAAAAGGTCGCCCCCACGAGGTCGTCGGTGCGGAGGACCGATTGCCAAGGCTCCAACTCGTCGGGGCCGAGAACTTTGGTTCGTCCCCCTAGACGGTTCTGCATGGCGGCGTAGCGGCGCAGCAGGTCGAGCCGCTCTTCCCGAGCCGACACCATCAGGTAGCCGCTTGGAGTCCAGTCGATGTCGTAGCCAGTCTCCTCGGAAAATCGTCGGAGGGCGCCGAGCGATTTCAGGCTCAGGCGGATATTGACCTCGGTCGCGAACTGAGATCGGGCTCCGCCGGTCCCTCGCAAGATGCTGGCCTGATCGGGGGTGGGGTCGATGACCAAAACGCCGAGCGCCGGTTTCGACTTCTTCAGATGCCAAGCCAAGCTCCATCCGATGATGCCCCCGCCCAAAATGGCGATATCCGTTCGATGCCGAGTCATAGAGCCTCTATCTTGACGAATCGCGAGGCAAAACTGACACCCCATGCGTGGTCATCGGGCCGGGGTGCGTATGATAAAGAGACCCATGGACTTTCCCATCAAGAAATCTGAAGCCGAATGGCGAGAGCAATTGACACCCGAACAGTATCGCGTCTTGCGAGAAAAGGGAACCGAGCGCCCTTTTACGGGTGAATACAACGACCACTCTGCCGAGGGCACCTACGTCTGCGCAGCCTGTGGCGAGCCGCTCTTTGAGTCGGGGACTAAGTTTAATTCCCACTGTGGCTGGCCGAGTTTCAATGCCCCAGCGAACGGAGAGAGCATCGGAGAAATCGCAGACCACAGCCACGGCATGATCCGGACGGAGGTTGTGTGCAAAAAGTGTGGCGGCCATTTGGGCCACGTTTTCAACGACGGCCCCCCGCCGACTGGTCTGCGTTACTGCATCAACTCGGTCAGCATCGAGTTTCTCCCCGCAGAATAACGGGCTCTTGTCAACTTTAACAGTCGAGATCGCTGAACCTGTCGTACAATAAATTTGGATCGCATTTTCGATTCTTCGGAGCCCTATGAATTTGCTCACTAAGCCTTTCATTTCTTCTCTCGGCCTCGTTTGTTTGGCCTGTACGGTCTCTGCACAGACCGTGAGCTTCACCAGCATCGTCACGAGCGGCACGGGATTTTCCCGTCCGGTGAGCGTCGCCACCCCGCCGGGCGATACGCGCGTTTATGTGGTGGAACAACGAACTGGGACGGTCGGGCGAATTCGGCACGTCACCGCTGCGGGCGTCTCCCAGCCGTTAGCATCCCCGTTTTTCACAATCTCACCGGTCAGTACGGGCAGCGAGCAAGGCCTTCTGGGGCTCGCATTCCACCCCAACTATCAAACCAACCGTTACTTCTATGTGAACTACACGAACTCAGCGGGAACGACCGTGATCGCTCGCTACACTGCAGCTGCGGATGGAAACAGCACCGTCGCTGGGTCTGGTCAAACGGTGCTCACGATTAGCCAACCCTTTAACAACCACAACGGGGGGACACTCCGGTTTGGCCCGGATGGATACCTTTATATCGGGATGGGCGACGGAGGAAGTTCGAACGACCCTGGCAATCGATCCCAGAATCTGAACGAACTGTTAGGAAAGTTTTTGCGGATTGACGTCGATACCGACGATTTTCCGGTTGACCCTAATAAAAACTACGGAATTCCGGCTTCGAACCCGTTTGTTGGAGTCGCTGGGCTCGACGAAATCTGGTCATGGGGATGGCGAAATCCTTGGAAGTTTGCCTTTGATCCCCGTTCGAGGGGTGGATTTGACGGCCTGGTCGTTGGCGATGTCGGCCAGCTAGACTTTGAGGAACTGAACTACGAGCTCCCCGGGGCAGGCGGCCAAAACTACGGCTGGAGGACCTACGAAGCGAATTCGTTCACGGGCCTCAATCCCCTCGAGGGTCCGTACACCTTCCCGTTCTACGAATACGACCACGGCGTGGGGATCTCAGTCACAGGTGGGTTTGTCTACCGTGGCGTTCGCCTCGGCCCCAGCTGGTACGGGCGCTACCTTTTTATCGACTATGGGGCGGGGACTGTTTGGTCCATGCCGCTGAACATCAACGGCGACACGGGAGCGATGACTCCCGGGGCCTTGATCGCCGAGGCATCTCCGGTCCTTGGGTTCGGGATCGCCGCGATTGAGCCCGATCCGAACGGCGAACCTCTGTACCTGAGCATTCAGAACAACCTGGTTCGGCGCATGGCGATCGCCAACCCTTGGCGGGCGGTGAGCGGGACCGTCAACTTTGAAGGCGTTGGCGTCGGTTTTTCGCCGCCGAAGTGGGCCCTCTTCGAGTTTCGCGATGCCGCCAACAACCCGCTTTACTCGTTGAATGTCGGCTTGCCGGCGGACGGCTCCTTCCGCCTGCCGGCGCCGAACGGCGCTTTTAAGCTCTCCATCAAGCACAAGAACTGGCTCCGGCGCACGGTCGATGTGACGCTGGCCTCGGGTGATGTCTCCGGGGTGAGCCTGAGTTGCATCAATGGCGACGTCGATGGTGACAATGAGATCACCAACGCCGACTACTCGATCTGGGCCGCCAAGAACGGCCTGTTGGCGGGAGATCCCCTCTTTGATCCGCTGTGCGACCTCGACCAGGACGGCGAGATCACCAACGCCGACTACTCGATCTGGGCCTTTAACAACGGCATTCTCGGCGACGACTAACAGTCAAACGGCGCAGGAGCACTCTCCTGCGCCGTTTGAACCTTACGGGTGGTCGTGATCATGATGATCTTCATGATCGTGGTGATGGTCGTGATGGTCGTGATCATCCGCCCGCGCCCCTTCGAGCTCCTCTTGAATCGCCTCTTGCCACGCCTTTTGGCCTTGCTCTGAGAGGACCTGAGGCGGCGGATTAAGGAGTCGCACGAGGACAGGATCGTCCGGGAAGAGCTGGACTCCCTCGCGAAGAACCTCGCGCATCGAATCCGTTCGTCCGAGATCGCGATAGATCAGTCCGAGCCAGCGATACCCATGGAGCAGAGCCTCTTGGTCTTCGTCGTCAAGCCGCTCGACCACCGCTCGTCCGGCTTGTCGTGCCTGTTCGAAATAAGCGGCGGCAGTGCGGAGGTCCTTGCGACGCGAGACATGGACAAAGCCGATCTCGCTCAGGATGCCCACGGAGTTCGGATTCGCGGCCAAGCCCTCACGAAGCAGGCCCAGAGCTTTTTGGTTGGCCTCCTCAGTTCGGTCGCGAATGATGACGGCGGCGGCGGTCGTCCAGCCAGGAACAAACGTCGGATCGACCCACGTCATCAGCCGAAAGAGCGGCAACGCGGTTTTGGGGTCGTTGTGCCCGTGATTGGACATGTCCTTGTAGGCTTTGGTCGCTCGGTCCAAATCGCCAAAGAACCCGCGAAAGTCGCGCTCTCGACTGGGAATGACAGTCACGATCAGCTCGTCATTGTGGAGGGCCTCGTCGTGGTTGTCGCTAGACCCGACGCCCGTCTTGCCTCGGTCCAGCTCTTGCTGGGTGAGGTGGCGCATCTCGACCCCGTTGTGCAGGTACAAGTCGGTCCTTAGCCAGAGCCAACTCGAAACACTTGTTCGGAATTGTCCCAGGAGCGAACTGCTGGCATGAGTCTCGTGAGCGTCCAATCCGGCGGGTTTGACCGGAGGATGCACCACCTCCTTTAGTTGAGTGGTGCCGAGCCCGACCCCGAGCAGAGTCGCCGCACCAACGCCCCAAAGCAGTGCTTCTCGCATCGGCTCAAACCACCTGCCTTCGGAACTTGAGCCAGGCTAAGGCCAGCATCGCCGACGAATAGCACACGGCGTAGCCCAAGAGGGCACCGACGACCCAGAGGGGCACTGGCCCCCAGCCGGAGTTCGCCGCCCGGCTCCCCATGTCGAAAAGGCCGTATTGGGGCAACGCGGCGTTCACCAGCTTGAAGAGCCACTGCATCGCCGGGCTCGCCGTCTCGTAGGCCATGGTCAGGGCCCGGACGATCATCGTCGTTCCGAAGGCCAGAACAAAGCCCATGGTGGCGGCCGCAGACGGGGTCATGACCATGCTCAGGCACAAACTCACCGCGCAGACGACGGCCAGGCCCAGCGACTTGAGCAACAAGTATTGCCCCATGACCGCCTCAAAACGCACTCCAAAGAGAGCCAACGCCAAGCCCGTCAGAACCGCCAAGATGCCAAAAGCGATCCAAGTCACGGCAACCGCGCCGAGAAATTTGCCCATGATCAGGTCGAAGCGACTCATCGGGCGAGCGAGTAGCGGATAGAGGGTCCGATTGCGAATCTCATCGGGCATCAGGCGTGAGCCGGTCAGCACGGCGACAATGGTCGAAAACAGGCCAAGTACGGTCGTCGCGAGGTCCTTCGCAAAGGTCTCCAGACCCTGAAGACCAAAAAATCCGAGCGTCCCAGCGCTCACCATGAGCAAAAACCCGAGGATGCCCACCACATACAGGTCCTTGCGGCGGAGGGATTCCAGAATGACCGCTCGGGCCAGGGAGAGCCAAAGTCGGGTCCGAGTCGCTGTGGGTCGGACGGTGGGATTCAGAAATTCAATTGCCGGTGCGCTCATGCTGCCCTCCCGATGGTTTGAACAAAGTACTCTTCCAATGAACCCTCTTGAGCGAGGACATCTTGAACCGAGCCGCCTTGAGTAAAGATGCGTTCGAGAGCTTGAACCAAGAGAGACTTGGACTCGAAGCGGGCGGTGGTCGAAGTCCCCCACGAGGTCAGGTCGTCGGTCAGCCCGACCATCGACACTTGACCGGTGAATGTGACCTGATACTGGCGCAGTTCGTCCTTCAGCGCAGCCATACGTCGTTCTTCGATCAGTTGGCCTCGATGAATCAGCAAGATTCGGTCACAGAGCATCTCGACTTCGGCCAGTTCGTGGCTCGAAAAGAAGAGAGTGCATCCCTGGGCTTGGCGGTCCTTCAGAATCTGTCGAAGTTCCTTTCGCCCGACAGGATCGAGTCCACTCGTGACTTCGTCGAGGATCAAGAGCTCGGGCTCGCCGAGAAGCGATTGGGCGATTCCGACTCGCTGCAACATGCCCTTGCTCAGATGGCGATTCTGCTTTCGCATCGCGCCGCCGAGCCCCACAACTTCGAGAAGTTCGGTCGCTTGGTGCCGCAGACTCGCGCCACGGAGGCCCTGGAGCTCGCCATAGAGGGTCAGCGTCTCGAGCGGAGTCAGGTACGGATAATACAGCGCGACCTCGGGCAGATAGCCGATGCGGTTTTTGGCCTCCAGACTGCCGGCTTCTAAGCCGAACACCTCGGCTTGGCCGGATTTGGGCGGAGCAAAACCCATCAGGGCCTTGAGAGTCGAGCTCTTCCCGGCTCCATTCGGCCCAAGAAAGCCGACGACTTCGCCGGGTTCAACCTCAAAGCTGAGGCCGCGAACGGCCTCGACGTTCTGGCCGTTCTTCTGCCGGTAATGGATCACGAGATCGTTGACAAAAATTGCCGGTTTCATGGTCTTACCCCCGATTTTTGGCAGGGGGCCCCAAAACCTCATCCCTCGTGCGAGGGTTTCACAAAGAAAAATCGGCTCGACTCCAGTTAGAGTCGAGCCGATCGGTCGTGTAGACGTTGAGTCTAAGTTACTTCGCTTCGCCGCCGGTTTCAGCAGCCGGAGTCGTGCCGCCGGTTTCAGCAGCAGCTTCGTCCTTCTTGCAGCCGGTCATCGCCACACCCAGTGCAGCAACAGCGATCATGATCGCAAAAATTTTCTTCATATTCCTTCGAGACCTCCTAAAGTCTTTGCTCCCCTCTTTCGAGGTAAGCCGGATTGCTGAGTAAACCCAACAAGCGGCGTTATACCCAAAATTGGGCACCGCGTTCCTACCCTTCCAGACGATCTCGTCGAAATTTTCGTTGCACGAATGATGCACTTCACTTCGATTGAGCCCAGAAAAAGTACGAGTGTTGTGTTAAGGAACCCGGCCGATGCCCGGTTGTTAATTCTGACTTAACCTCGTGTCGGTACCTTTTGGGTCGAGCGGTCGGCCAACGATCCGCTCTTTGGTTTGAGGAGATACAACTATGAAGAAGGGAATTTTGATGCTCGCTCTGGTCACGATGGCCGCCGCGAGCCAAGCGCAAGTCCAAATCACCACCTGGTGGTTCAACGCAGACGCCGCCGGAAATCCGAACGGCAACGACAGCTCGGCGACCACCGGCACTCTGACTCCGATCGTCGGCAGCGGAACCGCGGCCACGTTCGGCGGAACGACGAGTACGTTCGCCACGGGCCGACAAAATGCCGCCGCACTCGCCGATCCGACCTCGGTCACGTCCCCGACCAACAACAGCGGTTTTAACCTGACGACGTTCCCGGCTCAAGGCGCTGGGAGCGGCACCCGAGGCGCCCAATTCAACGTCTCGACCGCTGGCTTCTACGGGATCAAGGTCCTTTGGGACCACCGAACCAGCAACACCGCAAGCCGCTGGTATCGGTTCGACTACACCACCGACGGAATCAACTGGAACCTCGGCACCGCGACCGAACTGACGGCCGGCGGGGACAACTGGAACGATAACCGAATGGTCGACCTGAGCAGCAACGTGCTCGTGGACAACACGGCCAACTTCGCGTTCCGAATCGTGTCGGTCTTCGCACCGGGCGGCAATGCCTATGCTCCGGCGAACGCGACCTCGAACTACGCGACCTCGGGCACCTGGCGACTGGACAGCGTTCGAGTCGTCGGCCAACCGGTTCCGGAGCCCGCGACGATGATCGGTCTCGGCGCTGCCGCGGCCATGCTCGCCGCTCGCCGCCGCCGAAAGGCCTAACTTCTCCGCCGACCTCCAACGGATGGGAGGAACGAAGAGAGTGGCTTCTGCAGATTGCAGAAGCCACTCTCTATTTTTGAGACCCGAAAGCCAGGCCTAGTCTTTCGCGACCACGTCGAGCGGAATGTCGGCCACCATGCCGACCTTGATTCCGTTGCGCTTAAAGGCACCCTTTTTCATCTCAAGAGCGAACTTGGCCTTGCCCTTGCTGGGGTGACTCGTCTCATCCAGCGCGGCCATCTGGGCGATGGTGATGATCTTGCCTTTGGCGTCAATGTAGGCGATGTCGAGCGGGATGTAGGTGTTCCTCATCCAGAATCCCAACTCTTGGGGCTCGCGAAAAACGAAGATCATGCTGTCGTCGTCCTTGACTTCTGCGTCGCGCAAGAACATCATCCCTTCGGATCGCTTGCCTTCGGTATCCATGACCCAGGAGTCGAAGACCTTGCCTGCCAGCTTGATTTTCACCCGTTGCAGATCACGCAGTTGGTACTGGCGGTAAGGATTGTCCTCCTCTTGCTGAGGCGATGGAATGCCGACCGAGGCCCCGGCGTCTTGGGAGTTCGAAACAGCGCGGCTCATGCCAGTCTCTTCCACCGGAGTCGCCTCTTTTCTCATCGGCGTTGTCGACTCGCCTCCCGATTGGGCGACGGACGGGGATGAGCAGCCCGAAATCAAGACGGCGACGGAAATTGCTCCGGCGAGGAGCCCGATTTTTGTTCTCCAGAGGTTCATGTTCATATAGCTAAGGACGTTCGACCCTAGGCTCTGGGTTCCTGCAAAACCGGCGGCACGAATGCGGTGGACCGCTTTTCGTAATCGTCGATCGCGCTGGCGAGCTCCAAGGTTTTGCCGATCAGGTCGAGACCCTCCATCACTTGCCGCTTGGCGGCGGGACTCAATTCAAATGAGATCGTATGCGAGCCTACGTCCAACGTTTGGTTTTCGACGTTCAAGCTGAACGCCGCTCCCGTCCCGGCTTGCGCCACTTGGTCATGGGATTCGGGGTCGAGCTCGATCAGTAGCAGCCCGCAGTTGGAGGCGTTTTGTCGGAAGATGTCGCTAAAGCCCGGCGACGCCGACTCACGCCGTGCAACCACCGCCACGAATCCAGCTTGCTGGATCGCCCACACGGCGTGCTCGCGAGACGAGCCACATCCGAAATTCGTCCCGACCACCAACACCGTCGCACCGGCGGCCTGCGGCTGGTCCAGCACGAACGAATCTCCTCGGACATCCGCAAAGAGCAACGGGCCGTATCCGCTTCGCGTGACCATCGAAAGAAACCGGGCCGGGATGATTCGGTCCGTATCCACGTGGTCTTCGTTGTAAACCGCCAGGGTCCCTTGCTGGTGACGCCATCCACTCATGGCTCTATTGTAGCTCGGGGCCGAGTTGGGACTCTAGCTCCGAACGTCGAAGCTCCAAGGGAGTGAACCCCAGCACGTGCTCTAAGGCGTTTCGCATGACCGGCAAAGCGTCTCGAACCCCGACCTCACGCCCGAGCTCTTGGGTGAGACTTGTCACTGCGTACCCGTGGATGCCGCATGGGACAATCAGTCGAGCCAGGTCCAAGTCGTTGTTGCAGTTGAGAGCGATCCCGTGCAAATTGATCCACCGCTTGACCTTAATGCCGATGGCAGCCGTTTTGCGATCCTCGATCCAAACCCCGGTGTGGGGAGCAAATCGGCGGCCATTCAGTCCAAACGCCCGCAAGGCGATGATCACGGACTCTTCGAGGTCGCGAAGCCACCGATGGAGGTCCTTGCCTTGTTGCGCGACATCGACGATCGGGTAGATCACGAGCTGGCCGGGGTTATGAAAGGTCACATCCCCGCCCCGGTCGGTGGGCTCAACCTGAATGCCCTTTTGACGATACGCTTCTTGAGTCTCTAAGAGATTTTCGGCGTGAAAATTGGCTCCGAGAGTGAGCACCGGCGGGTGCTCGACAAAGAGGATGACATCTTCTCGTTGGCGCTGGGCGACTTGGTCGGCGAGGACTCGCTGCCACGCGAAGCAAGTCGCATAATCCATCGAACCTAGCCAGCACCAGTGCCCCCGAATCATGCCTCTCCTAAGGGGTTGCGGGCCCACCAGATTCGCTGGCCGTCCACTTCTTGCTCCGAATCGATAAACTGGCCCTTGCCGAGCACATCCGCAAGGACCTCCGAGACGGCGATCCCTCCGATCTCGCATCGCCCCTCGATGTGCGCTGCGATGTCGATGACTTCGGTGAATTCGACCTGGTCGAGTTCGCCCATGATCGTGCCGGCATGAAGTCCAATCCGAAGTCGGAACGGCGAGGGCAGTCGGTTCAGGCGCTCATTGTAAAGCAAGATTTCGCGTTGGGTCTGTTGGGCGGCTCGCAGGGCCTCGGCCGGCTGGTCAAATGCAATGACCGCTCCATCCCCCGCCGTCGAATGGACCCGCCCCCCATGCTCTCCTGCGATGCGCGAGAGCAAGCTTTGGTACTCACGAAACGACCATTCGGCAACATAAGGGTCGGCCTCAGACTTCATTTTCGAGCTTTGGGCCGCATCCACCACCATGACGGTGATCGACCCCGCCCGCGGTGCGAGAAGCAACTGGAGTTGAGCGAGTTCGGCAACCAGGGCCGAGGGTTCGTCCCGTGCCAGTTGCCGACTTCGGGCCGCCCGGCTCTCGACTTGGGCCCCGATCCCGGCCAAACAACCGATGGTCAGGGCGAATGCGCTCTGTGCGATTGCGTTCGCAGGAAGCTCCTTGATGTAGTTGACGATCCCAAACGGGCCGATCGGAATCCAAGAAACTAAGACCGCGACAATCGTGAACCAAAGAGAAGCCAGAAGAGCCTTGCCGATTCGACCCGCGAGGAATGCCAACATCGTCTGGGCGGCAAACCCCATTAACGAGAAGACGAGCTGCAGGATGCCCACTGCCGCCGACTTCATCGGGTCTACGTCTCGAAGTGCAGGATTCGGGGTCAAGAATCCCACCAGAAGAACCATCGCCAAGTTGACGATCAACGACAAGAGACCACCATACAGGAAAGGCCATTGTTGGACTTTCATCATGAGCGGGTGATCTCGCCAGGTCAGCACCGGCGGCGCCCCTTCGCCGACCTCGCGAAGCCGCTCTTGCACATCAAGGAGTCGATCCAATAACTCTTGCCTAGAGAGTGACCGACGTTGCGACTCTTCGAATCGGAGCCTGAGAAAACCACCGAGAACCGAAAAAATCGAGCTCGCGATGGCATACCCGAAGGCCAAAAACAAAAACGCCACCGGGAGGACGACAAAGGTGGTCCAGTTCGCCTCCCGAACGAGGGAAACGCCGATCCACGCACCGACCAGGACGATCCCATAGACGGTCAATGCCCCCCACCAGGCATAGCGAACCATCCCCTTCACCAGATAGATCATCGCGTGAAAGAAGAAGGTGAACGCCAAAATCGACGCAATCACGAGCGACTCAGTCTCGATCCGGCCTTGGATGTTGAATCGGGTCGGGACTAAGGTTGTGATCGGCACGATCAAGAGCCAGGCCAACCCGGTCGAGATCGCAACCGCCGCAATCGGGTGGTCCCCGATCCAAGTCAGGATGCGATGAAGCCGATCCCCGGCGGCTTTGAGCCCGATCCAATCGCTGAAGGAACGCTTTTTATCCGAGCTCTCGACTTTGGTTTGGGCCGTGCTGAGTACGTCTCGAACGAGCTGAGGCTCCAGGCCCAGCGACTGGGCGATCGCCTCGGGAGACTCGCGAATCCGGTCCGGGTGCTGGCGGAGGAACTCAGCCAACACGAGATAAGGCGATTTCAATCCCGCCTCATCGGCCATCTGGAGCCCCCCGCCGCCATCGCGCTTTTAGTCTTGCCAGTGGATGTTGTTGTCACCGTAAAGCGACTGCAGATAGTTCAGCTGACCGTCGTGGTAGGCCATGTGTGTGCCGACCATGTCGGCCAATCCGGCCACGGTGTAGGGGCCGTTGGGCGTTTCAACTTCTTCGCTCAACTTCTCCGCCGGGAAGGCGTCGAGGGCCGCGACCACGGCTTGAACTGACTCATCGAGCTCGGCCAGTGCTTTGTCTCGGTCTCGGAACTCCTCGGGCGCAGTGACCCATCCCTCAAATGGCCAAGGCGGGTTCTCTCCGCCGCCGATCCGGTTGGCAATTCGTCGATTGACGACGGCGACCTCGTAGGTGAAGTCGATCGGGGCCCGAGCGATTCCGGAGGGCGAGGCGCCGAGATGCTCTTCGGGGATCGCCTTCAGGTCTTTTGCAAACGACTGGCCCCAGTCTTCAATTCGCTTGCGCAGGTGTTGTTTGAGTTCATTCGACATACACAAGAGAATACTGCTTTGGGAGGCTCAAGATGCCTCTTTTCGCAAAAAGAAGCCCGCACAACCGAGGCTGAGCGGGCTTCAACGCTGATCGCGGCAAGACTTAGTCGCGAACCAATCGAAATTCGAGTTGACCACCGGCACCGGACACGGTCGGCAGCCGACTTTCGTTGTTGTCGGGTCGAAATTCTCCGTTCAGAACCACGACCGGGCCTTCGATCGTTCGGTCCGATCCGAAGCCGTTGAATCGCCAGGTTAATGCGAACGTTCCCCGGCTTGTGACGGTGCCAAAAACGGCGACACTTTCGTTGGTCGAGCTCTTGGTCATCGTGCCTTCAATCGATCCGCCGCTGCTGATCGACAGGTTCATCAAGCCACTGTCTTGGAAGCTTCCTCCGTTGGCCGGGTAGAAGCGATGCGTTCCCGTCCAGTTGCCGCGGAAGTTGTCCAAACCGGTCTGGGTGTTGTCCCCACCGCCGCATCCACTCAGGACTGCCGACGCGACGCCGGCAGCCACAGCCATCAAAATCAAGGACTTTTTCGCCATAGGATGTAGCTTACCTACCCGATCAAAAAAATCCCCCGGGCCGGGCCCAGGGGAATGCAAATCAATGGAAGAAAGCGCGGTCTGCCAAGACACCTAGAGTTTCTAGGCTGCGCCTTTGAGGAGGCTCTGCAAGCGAATCAAGACTTATTCGTCCCCCAGGGTGCCGTTGTTGAAGGCCCAGACCGAGTAGTCCGCGTTGGTCACTTCGCCGTCACCGTCAAAGTCGCCGTTCGATCCGGGAGTGACGAAGCTGCCGTTCGCGAAGGCCCAGATCGAGTAGTCGGCATTCGTGATCTCATTGTCGCCATCCGCGTCGCCCGAGACAACCGCGACGTTCACGGTCGTGTTGTTCGTCGCGTCCACGGTCACGCTCTTCTTCAAGAAAGGACCATCGACTTGGAACAGGATCTTTACGTTTTGGCAGAAGTTCGACCTCATGGTGAAGTTGCCCGTCGCATTGAGCATGACCGTACCGGTTTGCAGAACGGCATCGGTGGTCGCGTCCTTGATGGTGAAGTTCATCAAGCGAGTGTTGAACGACGATGGATTCCAGCCCGGGGAAGTGACTTGACCGTTTAAGATCGAGTACGGGTAGAGAATGAAGCCGCGTTGAACGCCATTCAGCGTGCCTTCGCCGACGATCCAGCCTCGGTCGTTGATGTCGAAGGCAGTGTTCAGCACCCAGCCCGAACCTGGCGAGATGAACGTGTTCAAGTTGTGCAGCGTGTAGTTCGCCCCGTCGTTGCGATACAGAAATGCTCGGTTGTTGGTGTTTCCGATTTCCGATCCGCCGACAAAGTCGCCCCACTTGTTCACGCCATAGATCGCGTTCGAGTCGTCGTTCGGGTCCGATCCCGCCCCAGTCAGAAGGGGAACTCCGTTCCACGAGCCGATGCCCATGAACGCCGTTCGGTAGATGGCTCGGTTGGTGTTGAAGTCGATTTGCGAGTAGCCACCGATCGTCACCGCGTCGTTCAAGCACGTCGCGATCGTGGGGTACGGGTCTTCGAACAAGAAGAGCGGGTAAGCACCCAGATCGGTGATGGTGTTACTACCAGCTCGGATGGCTCGATTTTGGGCCGAGACGTTTTGCGAATATCCGACCACGGTGCCGAAGTTGTTAATGCCTTGGCCATAGCTGACGCCAAAATTTCCGTTCGCGAGAACTCCAATGCTGCTCGTCACTGGGTTTTGCGATGCGGTGTCGTATCGAAATCCGCGGGAGTTGTTGGTTCCGGCAAACCCGGTGGCGAATCCGGTGACGACGCCGTTGTTGTTGATGTCATAGCCCACAGACTCAAACTGGTCTGCCGCCGAGAAGTTCGGGATGTTCCACCAGTTGCCGGGGATGTCTCGGACGTACCCGACCATCTTCTGCTCATTCTGCAGCGAGTAGAACTTCTCTCGATAGCCGACCATCTGACCGTTGTCGTTCACGCCATAGAGAGCCGCGTTGTTGCCACCGGAAAGTGGGCTGACCGTCCCAACGGACTGAACGAATGGCAAGGGCACCGAGAAGTTGACGGTGTAGAACGCGCCGCGCATGTGGTTCGTGCCGGTGTTCATGAAGCCGACGGCCAAGCCATTTTCGTTGATGGCTCGCAACCGGGTGTAGGTCCCGCCGAGCGTGTTGTTCGCCGCGATAATGTCGTATTGCGAGTAGACGGTGGCGGTCGCGGGGGTTGAAAGGGCGGCCAGTCCTGCCAAAAGGGCGGCTTGACCGAGTCGGAGCGTCGATTTTGAGATCGTTGAGTTCGTTTGCATCATGTTCCTCTGTTTCTTGCGAGCGCTTGGGCTCGATGAAGTCATGATTCCCCGGTATTTTCTGTTGTCACGATCCCTCACAACCGCTTCACGAACTTGTCACGATGCCCGCCAAAAAACGTGAAAAGTCCCTTGCTCCGGATGAGGAGCAAGGGACTTCGTGCGGTGAGACCGCGGGGCCTTAGCGAACCGGCGGCTTGGCAACCGGAAACTCCGGTGCCTTGCGAACCGGCCGTGGGCCTTTCGCCAGTTGATCCATTAAGTGCTTGATCGCTCGGTCGAGCTGAGCATCCACGCCCTTGGCGAGATCGTCGGGTCGCATGTCGACTTCAATATCCGGATCGACGCCGGTGTTTTCGGCAATCCACTTTCCGCTCTTGAAGTCATAGATTCCAAAAGCCGGTGAGGTCAAGAATCCACCGTCGACCAGCGGAGCTGAGCCCTGGATTCCGACCAAGCCGCCCCAGGTTCGAGTCCCGATGAGCGGGCCGATCTTGGCTTCTTTGAAGAGCCACGGGAAGAGGTCTCCACCGGAGCCGGCGTAGCTGTTCACCAGCATCGCCTTCGGCCCTTCAGGGGTTTGCGGCGGGAAGAACACATCCGCTCCGTATCGCCCGCGGAATCCGCTCGTGGCAGTTCGGACCAGTTTTTCGATGTAGAAGGTCGGGATCATGCCGCCGCCGTTGTAGCGCTCGTCGATGATCAGAGCCTCCTTATCCGATTGCGAATAGTAGCCCTTGAGGAATTCAATCACACCCGGGATCGAGGTATCTGGGACGTGCAGGTAACCGATTCGACCGTTCGTCTTCTCTGCCACATAGCGGCGATTCCCTTCGACCCATTCGATGTATCGAAGCTCACTTTCATCGGCGAGCGGTCGGACCTTCACTTTGCGGGCCCCTTCCATCGACGGCTTGTCGTTCACGGTCAACGTCACACTGCGGCCGACCTTATTGACGAGGAGCTGGCTGGGTGACTTGGAGGCATCCAGGGCCACTCCGTCGATGGCGAGCAGGAAATCACCCTCTTTCAGGTTGGCCCCCGGCTCGCCGAGCGGACCTCGTCGGCCTTCTTCGAAATTCAGACCGCGATAGATTTTCTTGAACGCGATCTTGCCTTGCTTGACCTCATAGTCCGCGCCGAGCATTCCCGTGGGCACCGGAGGGCCCGGGTTGACGGCTGGCCCGGGGTCACCCCCGCCGACATAAGCGTGGCCCGTACCGAGTTCACCGATCATGAGGCCGAGCACGACGTTCAGATCGGCTCGTGAGTTGACGAACTCCAGATACTTCTCGTACCGCTTGCCGATGGCGAGCCAATCGAGGCCCAGCATCTTGGGATCGTAGAATTCGTCGCGTTGCCAGCGCCAAGCCTCCCAGAAGATCTGCTTCCATTCTTCGCGAGGGTTGATGATGGCTTCGACGTTGTTCGTGTTGACTCGACCCGCGTTCGGATCGATCCCGGGGCCGACATTCGCGATGGCGAGTCCAGTGGGGCCGTTGAAGGCCATTCGAGTCCGGTCGGGGTTGAAGCTGATCGCGCTGATCGGGCCCTGGTAGATCGGAATCGACTGGCGGCTTTGGAAGTTGAACCAAAGCACTTGGCCCGGGACGAACGCCAACAAGCCGTTGTTGAGGCCCAGCACTTGATACGAGCCCGGAGGCCATGGCAAAGGCAAGGCGCGTTGGGCCAAACCGTCGAAGTCGATCTTGACTTCGGGCCCTGTGCGAGCGGGAGCTGCTCCAGAAGGAGGTCCCCCAGCGGGTGGCCCGCCTGCAGGCGGCCGCGTCGCTCCGGCTTCAGCCGCTACGGGCTCCTCATCTTCCGGTGGCAGCATTGGGTTTCGCTGGTCTTTTGTCAAAGGAAGTACGTAGACTCGCTCGCCTTCTTCGACGTCCATTTGGAATTCGAAGGACCCAAATCTCGGAATGATCGTGCGAAACGAAGTGAAGTACAGGTACTTGCCGTTCAAGTCCCAAGAGACTGCGCCGTCGTTATAGTAGCCGTCAGTGACCTGGACGGTTTTCTTGGTCGAAACGTTGTAGATGAAGATCGCACCCTGCAAGTTCGGAGTTGCTTCGACATAAGCGATCCACTGGCTGTCGGGTGACCAGCTGAAGGAGCCTGTGTCTCCGTACCGAGCCTGGTAGACGACGTCCCCTCTTCCAGTATTCGCGTCGCAAACCACGAGTTTGCCATCGGCGGTGGTGTAGGAGATCAGCTTGCTATCCGGGGAATAAGTGAAGCTGCGGATGCGGTGGCTCGGGTCGGTGGCGAGGATTTTCGCCTCCCCTCCCATCTGCGGCTGCATCATAATTCGCACTTCGCCTGAGGCATCGCTCAAGTACGCGATTGTCTTGCCGTCGGGACTCCACATCGGATTCGATTCCTTTGCCCCAGAAGATTTGGACATGTTTCGGGTTTCGCCGTTGCGAGCAGGGACGCTAAAGAGCTCTCCTCGACTGATGACCGCGACTCGGGCCCCGGTCGGGCTGATCGCGGTCGCATTCACGCCGCCCCCGAGCTCTCGCAAGGCGGGCCGAGCCATCAGCATGTCGTCGACCAACCGAGGAGCAAACTTTTCGGTCTTGCTCGAAGCCGGGTCGTGGGTCCAGAGGTAGCCATCTCGCTCGAAGATGAGCGTTTTGCCGTCGGAGTTCGGCATCCGAAGGTCGGCATCGGCGTAGTTCGTCACTTGGGTAGCCCGCTTCGACTTGGTGTCATAGCGCCAGAGATTTAGGGTGCCTTGAGTCTTGTCAGAGATGTAGTAGATCGAGTCGCCGACCCATTGCGGAAGGTAGCTCTGCTCACGACCGTGCGGAAGCTCGGAATAGGTGTTGTTCGACCAGTCCCAGATGCTGATGAAGCCTTGGGTTCCGCCTCGATATCGGCGCCAGTTGAAGGCGTGCGAGTCCATTCGGGTGTACGCCATCTTCGTCCCGTCAGGCGAGAAGCTCAGGTCGGTGACTTCAAAGAGGTTCGTTGCCTCGGGAAGGCCGCCGGTCGGCTTGACAAAGTGAAGTCGCCGCATCCGGTCGGTGAAGTTGTTCTGGCTCGTCGTGTAAGCGATCTTTCCATCGCGAGTCCATCCAGCACAGATGTCTGCTCCAGCTTCAAAGGTGAGTCGCTTGGGCTCGCCCCCTTCGGCTGGCATCACATAGATGTCGGGGTTTCCTTCGTAGCTCCCGGTGAAAGCGATCCACTTGCCATCTGGAGAGAAGTGAGCTCGGCCCTCTTGGCCCGGGTGGCTGGTGAGACGACGAGCAAAACCGCCGCTGCGGTCCGCCGTCCAAAGGTCGTTGGCGTAAGAGAAAACTACTTGGTCGCCGTGAATGTCTGGCATGCGCATCATGCGCATTTCGACCCCGGGCTGGAGCACGAGGGCAGCTGCAATAAGAGTTGTCAAGTCCATAGTCGTGTCGGTTCCCCCTGATAGGTTCAAGGCATCAACCGCCCGATCCTACGTACCGTAAGGCTACCTGGGGTTCCCCGATTCCGTTGCATGGACCTAGGGACTTATTTCTATTTTTGAAAATAGCGAGAGCTTTCTGGGTGATCACGCCCCCTGGGGAGGCCTAAATCCTTGCTCGTAAGCTATTCTGAGGGACATGCCGATCAGCATGGTCCAAAGCGCCACCCTCAATGGCCTGGAAGCCATTCCGATCACCATTGAGGTCGATCTTCGGGGCGGCACCGGTGAGTTTATTCTGGTCGGTCTGCCCGACAAGGCCGTGGACGAAAGCAAGGTCAGAGTCAAAACGGCGATCCGAAACAGCGACCTCGATTGGCCGAGCAAGACCGTGACGTGCAATCTTGCTCCGGGCGACATTCGCAAAGAGGGACCCTTCTTGGACCTCCCGATTGCGGCCGCGATCTTGGCGGCGAGTGGCCAGATTCCGCTCGAACAACTCGACAGCACGCTGATCATTGGCGAACTTGGGCTTGATGGCAAACTCCGAGCCATCGACGGCGGCCTCAGCATTGCGATCATGGCCGCCGAAAAGGGGTTTCGCCGAGTCATTCTGCCTCGCGCGAGTGCGACCGAGGCCGCTGTGATCCCCAAGATCGAGGTCTTTGGCATCGACCACCTGATCGACTTGGTTCATCTGCTGAACGGTTCTTTAGCGATCTTGCCTTTGGTTTTTCAGGAGGATCAAGTTCGCGTGCGAACGCCCTCGGAGCTCGACTTTCGCGATGTCAAGGGCCAACGCCACGCGATTCGGGTTCTGGAAATCGCCGCTGCCGGCGGCCACAACGTCCTGATGGTCGGTCCGCCAGGGTCCGGCAAAACGATGCTGGCTCGTCGAGTCCCGACGATTCTCCCAATGCTGAGTACCGACGAAGCGATCGAAGTGACTCGCGTGTATAGCTCCAGCGGCAATAAAGCTCATCGCGAGGGCTTAATCTGGGATCGGCCCTTCCGGGCGCCCCACCACACCTCAAGCTATGCGGCCATCGTGGGTGGGGGGAAGCATCCCAAACCCGGCGAAGTGACTCTGGCTCACTTGGGGGTGCTTTTTATGGACGAGATGCCGGAGTTTGATCGGGACGTTTTGGAAGCCCTTCGCCAGCCGCTCGAAGACGGAGTGGCGACAATCTCGCGAGTGCAAGCGTCGCTCACGTTCCCGGCGGAGTGCATTTTGATTGGGGCGATGAACCCATGCCCGTGCGGATTCAAGGGCTACCCCGAGCAGAACTGCGTCGGTTCGCCTCAGAGTTGCAATCGCTACGCCCAAAAAATCAGTGGCCCCCTTCTGGACCGGATCGATCTCCACGTCGTGGTGCCCCGACTGACGCCTGACGAGCTGATGCAGGCGCACTCCGGCGAATCAAGTGAGGCGATTCGGGAGCGAGTCCTCTCCGCCCGAAAGATTCAGCGCGAGCGACTCGGGACGAGCCGAGTGAACGCCAAGCTCGTGCCCGGAGAAATCAAAGAGCACATCCAGCTTGGTGACGAAGCTCAGACTTTTATGAAGCAAGTGCTCACCCGGATGAACCTCTCGGGTCGAGTTTATGACCGTGTCTTGAAAGTCGCTCGGACGATTGCGGACCTTGCCGGCCACCCCGATGTGCGCAAAGAACATTTGGCCGAGGCCCTGCAATACCGCGAACCGAAAGAAGTTTTTGGCATCCGCTCGTAGTTTTACCGGACCTGTTTCGGACGGCTCGGTTTTTTCCCCTGCACCGAAATTTCAAGAATGAATCCGACCAGAAATGATGTAAGCTGAAGGATAGAAAGGGTAGCTGAACTCGTTCTGACTCCCTTTGATCGTTGATCTTCTTTAATCTTTGGAGGCAAATCAAACCATGACACGCAACTTCATGTCGCGTTCGTTTGCAGTCTTGGCGGGTGCACTGGCGCTCAGCTCAGCTCACGCGGTCGTTCAAGACTCCGTCACATTTACTAACGTGATTGTGACCCAAACATCTACCGCGACGAACGGAACACTTCAGACGAATACTTTCACCGTGACCGGCTATTCGCTAGGCCGAATCGACTACACCGGCGACGTGACCGAAATCAACGGCACGACCGGCGACTTTGTCAGCGAAAACCGCTGCTTCATCGTGTACCCAGGCGGCACCCCAACTCGGGACTTGCAGTTCAACACCACCCTGAGCTACAGCGGTACCTTCACCTATGCCGGGTCGCTGTTCTTCAACGTGGGTGCGGTGGCTCCGTTTGGTGGGGCTTGGAACTTCTATTTCAGAAACACCGTCGACGATACGCCATCGGGGCAGCCCGACAGCCAAATTAACGTGACTTTCAACCTCACAGACGAACCGCCGGTGCCACCGACGACCACGGCAGACTTCAATCCTCTTCCGGACGGACTAAGCCAAGACTCGCAAACGTACACCGCGGGCCAAGTTCGATGGTACAAGGTCGTCCTTCCGAATGCGATCAACTTGACGCGATACCTGGATATCGACACCGAAGATTCGACGACGGCCACCGCCGCGACGGCCATTGCGATGTATGACAATTCAGGCACGCTGATTATCTCCGACACGGCGGATGGTTCGGGATTGCTCTCTCAATTAACCTTTGGTGGATCGGTGAATCCGCGTGGCACTTACGTCACCGGAACGAATTCAGTCAGCTTGAACCGAAACGGTCGAGACGGTAGCCTCGCCGCAGGAACGTACTACGTCGGCGTGAGCCGCACCACCACAACCTGGGGAGCGCCCTGGACCGCGACCAGCACTAGCACAGGTACTGCTACGCTGAACCTGCGGCTGAACACGGGCACCGTTTCTGGCCAACCGCCAGCGACCGACCTCGGAACGCTGACGAGCGATTCTCTGGGCAACCCGGTCAACATCACCTCGTCGGCCAACGTGGTTTGGTACAAGTTCAACATTCCGGTTGCGACGGACCTGAACAACTACCTGGACATCGATACGGATAACGGCATTCCGATCTTGGATACCGAAGTCGGCCTCTTTGATGCCACCGGAACCTTGATCGCCGAAGACGATGATGACGGTCGCGGGCTCTACTCCACGGTCAGTTTCGGCGGACAAAACAACCCGCGAAGTCCGATTCTGGACGCGGTGAACGGGAACCAGTTCCCGGCTGACGGCCGAGACGGAAACTTGCCTGCAGGCACGTACTATGTCGCGGTCGCTCGATTCAGCGCAACGTTCGCGAACGGGTTCTTCGTCACCGGAAGTACGTCGGCTGGAACTGCGGCCCTCAACATTCGAATCGGCAGTGTCTCGGGCACAGCTGTCGCCCCGACCGCAACCGACCTCGGCACGGTCACTCCAGCGGGCCTGACTGGAACCTTGACCCACGCAGTCGGAGAGACTCAATGGTACAAGTTCACGCTGACCGCTCCGACGGATGATGTCGACAAGTACGTCGACATCGACACCGAAGAGGGCACCGCCACGCTGAATACCGTGATCGGTCTCTACCGAGCTGATGGAACTCGAGTCGGAGCGGATGACGAAGACGGAAGTGGTTCGCTATCGCAACTCAGCTTCGACGGAGACGCGAATCCTCGCGCCGCCTTCGTCACGGGAGCGAACGCGCCGAGCGTGGCCTATGACGGTCGAGACGGAGCCTTGACTCCGGGTGTGTACTACATCGCGGTGGCCCAAAGCGGCTTCGCGGCGAACTGGTACAACGGCCCGACCGGCTTTGCTTTTGGCACCGCGTCGACTCAAGTCTCGGCCGACGTCCGAGTTAATGTTCGCTCAAACCTGGGCGGCGGTGGTAGTGACACCGTGACCGGCACCGTGGACTTCGGTCAGCTGACGGCTGCGTACAACACCGGCGCGAACCTGCCGACCTCGATCCCGGTCTCGTTCCGCGACGCTGGAAACAGCGAAATTGCAACGGGTTCGGCGACCTACGATCCGGTGACGGGTGCG